>MTKW01000542.1_pt1 | contig 49392 bp, 47 predicted proteins | sample 1042761 | NCBI WGS metagenome assembly MTKW01 (sample SAMN06205366, study PRJNA360243) | anaerobic digester metagenome | biome: Wastewater treatment plant; feature: Anaerobic digester sludge; material: sludge; isolation source: anaerobic digester fed with sludge from wastewater treatment plant ... | reverse complement strand
CCCTTGCGGGTTTATGCTGGCTGGGAGCTTACATAGTTATAGATTTACCGGGAGTTTAGGTTGTACACGCTTTGCAATAATTTACCCAATGAACTATCTGCACGAAACTTTTAACCAACGACACGAAACTCCGACTTTCATGTCGTTAGTTTCAGACTGAAATTCAGGGGCTGAAAACCGGGCTGATTCAGGGCGGCATAAGGCTCTTTTGCTAGATGAGGCAGACCATTAAGTGGAGATTGTATCAACCACTCAGTCCTCCGCTAACCTAATAATTACCTTCTGATCGTAAAGTAGCCTAAAAGCAGGATAAATACAGCCTATATTTCTTTTCGTCCGTAAATTGGATCGAGCTTATTTTGCCAAACTTTCTTTCAGCGCTGTTTCATCTTTTTGTCCTGAAAAATAATTTACCGCGAACTTAAATGGAATTTGCTGAACGATCATCAAACGCCTGATATCAGTGTCTTTCATGTGGTTGTTCGGTTCAATAGGTGCGATGGCATGATGAAGCTAACAGCTGATTTGTTCAGCGAGCCCTAATATTTTACTGTATAATATTTATGCTAAGTAAACTAATAATATAGGAGAGTTAAATGAAGAAAGAAATTTTTAAATATGATAAGTATTCCCTTGTAACGCGTTCGGATTTTGACGGTCTGGTATGTGCCATGATATTAAAAGAAATCGGAATATTGGATGACATAAAATTCGTGCACCCTAAAGACGTACAAGACGGCAAGGTGGAATTAAGCGATAAAGATATTACTACGAACCTTCCTTACGACAGCAGGGCAGGGATTGTCTTTGACCACCATGAATCGGAGACCATAAGAAATAAAGAGGCTCTCGGAAAAGAAAACTATATCATAGACGGAAAAGCAAAAAGTGCTGCAAGAGTAGTGTTTGACTTTTTCGGTGGCAGGGAAAATCCTAAGCTCAACCGTATTACCGATGAAATAATGCATTATGTGGATAAAGCCGATGCTGCAGAGTTTTCAAAAGAAGACATATTGAATCCTCAAGGTTGGGATTTATTGAGTTTTCTAATGGACGCAAGGACAGGACTCGGAAGGTTCCGCAATTTTACAATATCTAATTACAATCTTATGATGGAGCTTATAGATTATTGCCTGGAGAATGATATAGATGCAATTTTGGAGCTTCCCAACGTAAAAGAGAGAGTCGATTTATACAATGAATATAGCGAGAGATTCAAAGAGCAGCTTAAAGAAATATCTACAGTAGACGGCAAGGTAGTTGTTGTAGACCAGAGAAATCTTGAAACAATTTATCCGGGCAACAGGTTTTATATATACGCAATGTATCCTGAGATAGAAATATCCATACATCTGACGAGAGGATTCAGAGGTATGAATACACCTATCATGATAGGGAAATCCATCATCAATAGAGCGTCGCAGATAGATATAGGTAAGATTTGTCTCAATTACGGTGGCGGAGGCCATAAAAATGCCGGCACTTGCCAGGTTGATAATGACAAAGCTGATGAAGTTACGAAAGAGATAGTGGATTACATAAATAGTAATTAATATTTGTTCATTTTTAGGATAAGAAAAGCAGGTTTTTCTATCAAAATGTGATTTTCTTTCCAACTTACAAATAGCCGTCGTTACATTTTTGTATTGACGGCTACTGTCATACAGAATCTACTAATTCAAGCACCTTACAGCTCTATCCTGTGACGCAGTATCTTCCTGCTTGAATTCTTCTCGAATGCTGTCTCTCTCAATCTAATATCAGCAATCCGTCGCATCGGAGGGACCTGCCTGTTGTAACGATCGCACAACTGACGGAAATATTCATCATTGCCTATGTACTCCTCTGACGGAAAGACAAGAGCCAGTATACGATTCTCATGTTCAACGACAACTACCTCTTCTACTCCCTCATCTTGGAGCAGCTGCATTTCAATGCCTTCGGGAGATACATTCTCTCCATTGGATAAGACGATGAGATTCTTCTTTCTGCCTGTGATGAACAGAAATCCGTCTTCATCTAAATGACCAAGGTCGCCTGTCGCATATTCTCCGTTTATCAGAGCCTCTCGAGTCTGATTCTCGTCCTTGTAATAGCCTAAAAATACATTTTTACCTTTTACGAAGATTTCTCCATCCTCCGCAATACGAACCGTACAACAGCCGAGGGGCTTGCCGCAGCTATTTGCGCGGGTTGCATTGAAATATTCCACTGCTACAACCGGGGAAGTTTCTGTCAATCCGTATCCGTTGAAAACATTGAATCCGATATCTCGGAAGAACCGGACTGTTGCGTCGCCAATCGGAGCTCCGCCGGTAATAAATGTCTGATAATGATTGCCAAATTCGGAATGGATGGCCTTAAAAATGATACGTCGCAAATCAATGCCGAAAGCAAGAAACATTTTACAGATTCTGCGTCCTATTTGAAATTTCTTGACTGATTTACTAAGCATCAAAGAGTGTTCGATTTTCTTTTGAAACAACTCAAGATAAGCGGGAACAACACAAATAAGACTTGCCGAAGAATCCTTGATATCGTTCAATAAATACTTTACCTGCGTATTGATAAAAACAGTATTAGTTGAAAAAAGCACGATGAGGACGCCGGCGACCAAGCCAAATGTGTGGTGAAAAGGTAAAACAGAAAGAATGATCTCAGGCAGAGTAAAGATTTCTAAGTACGAATTTGCGACTGCCGCTATCCCGGCTTGACTTACTACAGCGGCCTTGCTGTCTCCTGAAGTCCCTGAGGTAAAAAAGATTACTGCAGGGGAATTAGGATCAATGATTACGTCAGCGTATGAACGCTTTCCCTCTCGATAATTCGAACTTAATGCATTCTCTAGGGCTGATTCAATCGGGAAATGTATAACGTCAAAATCATCGTCATCACATACAGACTTCAACTGGTCGTGTTTATTCTGAGAACAGAAGATTGCCTCACTGTCGCTTTGAAGCAGATGTTTTCTTAATTCCTTCGCATCCAGATCAGGATCAATCGCTACAGCAACATTCCCGCTCGTCGTAATCGCAAAGAATGCGAGTAACCATTCATAGGAATTCGGACCGGAAATCGCGATGTTCTTGCCAAAAAATCCTTGGCTTAAAAGATAGTTGCCCAGATCTTCTACTTCCTGCGCGAAGGTAGAATAACTGACGTCGCGAAAGTTCTTTCTATCGATACGATAACGAAAAGCGATCTTTTCAGGGATTCTCTCTTTGCAAGACAACAACAGATCTCTAAAGTCCGTTGCCGGACGAATCAAACCTATATCCTTCGTCTGCATGTTGGTAGCACCCTTCTTAAGCAAGATACCGTGATTATATCAACAAGGATATCAATACCAAAACACCTTTGCCGCCTAGTTCATTTTCTCTATTTGTATGCAGAAAACTCAATTGCATCGTCATATCGTAACTCTCGTATTCAAAGACTTGACCAAAGTGGCGGTAATATCTGGACAAAGAGATAACGTCTTTTACCTAACCATGAGCACATAAGCGGCGAACCGTCTGAACGGTCTAAGGCTTACGACTCACAAAAACAAAGGAGATCAATATGTTAAAGATGAAACCTGATGTTCAAAAACTGATGAACGAGCAAATAAACAAGGAATACTTTTCCGCTTATCTGTATCTGTCGATGTCCGAATGGCTAATGCAAAATGGCTGGATCGGAGCGGGCCACTGGATGAACATCCAATATCACGAGGAACTTGCCCATGCGGAAGGATTCGTGAGCTATCTGCAAATGCGTGGAGTCCCCGTCGTGCTTGAAGCTATTGAGAAACCAAAAGCCGAGTGGGACTCGCTCTTACACGTTTTTGAGGAAGCCTTGGCTCATGAGGAAATGATCAGTGACTCAATTCAAAAAATTGTTGAAGCGGCGCGTGCGTCCGGTGACCGAGCCGCTGAGTTGTTCCTTGACTGGTACGTATTGGAGCAGATTGAAGAGGAGACCAATGCAGATAATAATGTTCTCCTGATTAAGCGGGCGGACGGCGATATGCGCGTGTTAGTTGCTGTCGATAATGAAATGGCAAACCGCGATAGCGCGCCGATTGTAATCCCGAATATTGATTAGTAAGACGGGCGATGATTGATTAATGTTGGAGGGACTGATATTCGGCAGTTAGTTCATTATCATTTCTCTCAGCAACTCCGCCCTCATTAGCCGATTTAAAGCGCGGTCGTTAATGCAATTTCCGGTATTAACGATCGCCTTTTTTGTTTGCGGATGATGTGTTGCGCTGATGCCGCGTCTTTGTATCACTTCGGTTTTTCTAACGCCCGAAAACATATTGTGTTGCAGGAGATTGGGCTAACATCAAGCGTTAGGCAGGGCTGATCAGCCGACGATCCACTTGACTATGGCGACGAGCGCTGTAAGTACCGGAAGCGCCGCGTATGTCAGCCATCGACGGTATGTTTCCGGAAGTGGTATTGATTCGGGAAAGATAACGGCGAGCGGGATGGAGAGGAGTATCGCCATACGCGTAAATGAATAGGCTGAACCGGCGCGCCATACGATGAGATCAAAGAGGGCAAAAGCCAGTATGAGATAGACGGAGTAGAGCAATGTGCGGATGAGCGACGTAGTGCCGGTGAAGAGCGAACGAGGGAAGCGCGGCAGTTGCTGTTCATCTCCATCTCGCATCGCAAGGAAAGACAAACAGATAAAGAACAGCCCGAACAATCCGTGAGAAAACCGGAAAAACACGGTGACAAAAATGGCGATGCCAATGCAGAAAAGACCGATGATAAGGCCGACAACCGGGGAGATTCTGTAATTGCCCGGATTGACGGGGACACCGAATAGTGATTTTTTGTCCCATTTTCCGTCTGCCGGTATGGCGTGAGCGACGAGATCGTGGTAGCAGCCAACCATCATTGCCATGCCTGCAAGCATGGCAATTCCTGCGGCATAGGTGAAGAGCGCGTTCCTTTCCGGCATGATGACACGAAGTTGCCAACTTGCCAGAGCAGCGACGAGTTCAGTCACGAATGCGGCTACGACGATTCTCAGAAAATAGAGATAGTGATTGTTGCTCCTGCGCAGTCCGCGAGCGATGAGCAACGCGAAAATCGCAAAAGCTGAATGTCCGGCCATCTGTGAGAGGAGGAGAACGATCGCGGGTAGAACACCGGGGAAAAAAACTCCCGTCAGATAAAAAAGTGTCAGAATATACCCGACGAGCTTTAGCAAAATACGCTCCTTTGGCGAGAGGGTTGCGGGGTCAGTTGCACTATGTAACGATCATTCGCACCCTCAGATTTGTCGGAATCGGGTCACCGAACAAGCAAATATTTCCTTGCTCATGCTTGCGAACTATTGTATCATGTCGACGTGTGTCAAACAATTATTACGTCCGGTCGACATCGGTTCGAGAGAGTAAGAAGCAGAGTAGATTTCGGGTGATCCGGCTGTCCGACTGTCTTGACATATCTCGATAAGTCCGGCTTGACTGAGCAGATAAATGGAAGTTTTACATGGGATTAGGTCTTAACATTGGAATAGATTTAGGGACAGCAACCGTCCTCATTTACGTACATGGAAGGGGCATCGTATTGCGCGAGCCTTCTGTTGTCGCGGTCAACACGCGCACGGGAAGAGTCTTGGCCGTCGGGGAACGCGCGAGCCTTATGCTCGGCCGCACACCTGACATCGTGAAGGCTGTCAGACCTTTGCGTGACGGCGTTATCTCCGACTTTCAAGTGACGGAGATCATGCTTAAGGAGTTTATCAGCCGCATCAACACGGGTTTTCTCGTTCGCTATTTTAAGCCGACGATCGTCGTGTCGGTTCCCGGCGTGATTACGCCCGTGGAGCAGAAAGCGGTCGAAGACGCCTGTCGTCATGCAGGCGCGCGTCAAGTCTATCTCATTCGCGAGCCGATTGCCGCCGCGATTGGCGCGGGTATCGATATCACGCAGGCGAGCGGCAGCATGATCATTGATATCGGCGGAGGAACGACCGACATCGCCGTGATTTCGCTTTGTCGCCCCGTTGTCGACACGTCGATTAAAGTCGCCGGCGACAAGTTCGACGAGGCGGTTATTCGCTATATTCGCCGTAAACATAACGTCCTGATCGGGGAGCAGACAGCTGAGGAGTTGAAGATTAACATCGGTTGCGCGTATCCGCGAGAGGAAGAGCTCACGATGGAAGTGCGTGGCCGCAACCTCATCACCGGTATGCCGGCGATCCTGACGATCAGTTCGACGGAGATGCTGGAAGCCCTCGAAGAGCCTGTGAGTGCGATTTTTGAAGCGATTCACTCCGTTCTGGAGCAGACGCCGCCGGAACTCATGGCGGACTTGAGTCAGCGCGGTATCGTGATGACGGGGGGAGGCTCGCTTCTTTACGGGCTCGATCGTATGCTCGCGACACGCGTCGGCATCGAGGTGATCGTGGCTGAGGATCCCATTTCCTGCGTTGCAATCGGCACGGGCATTGCGCTCGGTATTATGGATAAATTTTCTGATTTGGCAGGCTTGTAGATCAATATCTGTCACGCTGAATCCATTTTGTAAAACGGGTTGACGAACTCGGGAAACTTGTTTTATACTTGTCCGTGATTCCCGGATTGTGTTTTTTTATAGACGTTTGTAGCCTGTTATGGCCATTACATTGAGGGGAAAAATCAAGGTTCAATTCGATCTCCCGCAGTAAAAGTAAGGGGAACGTAAAACGTGTGCCGATGCTTGGGCATCGCATGTTCACAATGAAGTAGAGGAGCTATTATGGCACTGCCTGATTTGCGTGGCAAAACAAAGAAAGATCTCGCTGCGATCGCCCATATATCAGGGCTCTTGAGACCGAGCGACACGAGCCGCATGACGAAACAGCAATTGCTCGACTATTTATTGAGTGTTGCCGAAGATGCGGATGAGGCGGCAGTTATCTCGGATGTCGAGCCGGAAGCCGCGGAAACGAAGACAAAGTCAGAGAAAACAGCTGTCAAAAAGACGACGAAAGATGCCGAGGTGGCAGAGTCCTCAACGGACGAGTCGACCGTTGCTGAGTCGACGGAGGACAAACCCTCTGAAAAAGAGACAGCTTTGAAAAAGCCGAAAACGACGGCACGTAAAACGCGCACGATAAAAGCGAAAAAAGCTGAAGAAGAGGAAGAGGGAAAAAAGACGGGCACCAAAGCGGTGCGTGAAGTCAAAAAAACAACTCCGAAGAAGAAGGCTGAACGTTCTGAAAGCGCGGAAGACGAAGATGCCGAGGCTGCCGAAGAAGCCGTCACACACGATGCGCCTGTGGTAGAGGTAAAACACCGAGAGCTCATAGCGGTGGAGTCTGAAGACGATAACGGCGCAGACAACGGTGAGGAAGAAGAAAAGCAGCAGGAAATCGCGACCGGTGTTTTGGAAGTGATGCCGGAAGGTTACGGTTTTCTCCGCGTTGAAAACTACATTCAAAGCAGCCGCGATATCTATGTGCCGCCGCAATACATTCGCCGTTTTAATTTGCGGACAGGCGACCTCGTTACGGGGCCCGTACGTCAACAGCGCGACAACGATCGCTATAAGGCGCTTTTCTACGTGCGCGAAGTCAACGGTGAAACGCCGGACAAGATGATTCGACGTCCTCATTTTGATCGCTTAACGCCTATTTATCCGAGACAGCGCTATACGTTGGAGACGAATCGCGAGGAGCTCTCGACGCGTATCATCGATCTGATTTGCCCGATCGGGAAAGGGCAGCGCGGTATGATCGTATCGCCGCCGAAAGCAGGTAAGACGATCCTTCTCCAAAAGATAGCGAATTCGATTACAGTCAATAATCCTGAAACGGAACTGATCGTTCTCCTCATCGACGAACGCCCTGAGGAAGTGACCGATATGCAGCGTTCCATTAAGGGTGAAGTCGTCTACTCGACATTTGATAAGACACCTGAAAACCACGTACGCATCACGGAACTCGTGCTCGAGCGCGCCATGCGCCTCGTCGAGTTAGGCAAAGACGTCGTGATTCTACTCGACAGCATTACACGCATGGGGCGGGCATACAACTTGACGATTAATCCGACGGGACGCACGTTGTCGGGCGGTTTGGATCCCGGCGCTTTGTACGGACCGAAACGCTTCTTCGGCGCCGCACGAAACATTGAGAACGGCGGAAGCCTGACCATCATCGCGACGGCTCTGATCGAAACTGGATCGCGCATGGATGAGGTGATCTTCGAGGAGTTTAAAGGCACAGGCAACATGGAAGTCATCCTCGACCGCAAACTTGCCGACAAGCGCATATTCCCGGCAATCGACATCACGCGATCCGGAACGCGCCGCGAAGAATTGCTTCTTAGCGATAAGGAGCTCGACGCTATTTGGCTTTTGCGCAAGACGTTCACGCAGCTTGAGACGGCCGCCGTTACGGAGACGATGCTCGGGCTACTCCTGAAGACACGGAGCAACGACCAGTTTATTTCATCAATTAATGTATCGCTGGCCGATAAATCGCTCTTCGATGCGATGCGCGGAGGTATGCCGAAACGCGACTGATTAAAATCCGATGGTTTAACAAAAATCTAATATTTGGGGTACAATGTAAAACGCATGGATTTTATTTCGTTTGTACGTGATGTCGCATCTAATCCTCTGCTCGCCGTCACCGTCATCTTGACGATCGGCGTTATTTTGGTTAATGGATGGACCGACGCACCTAACGCGATTGCAACAGCCATTTCCACGCGTGCCATCTCCGTGCGTGCCGCGATCGTTCTCGCTTCCGTAATGAATTTTTTAGGTGTTTTCGTGATGACCATGATCAGCGCGACCGTCGCTGAGACGATCTTTAACATGGTCGATTTCGGAGGCGACGCTCACGACAGCATCGTTGCGCTCTGTGCCGCTATGGTTGCCATCGTCGTCTGGGCGTCCGGGGCATCGTATTTCGGCATACCCACAAGCGAAAGCCACGCACTGATCGCGGGATTGTCCGGAGCGGCAATCGGACTGCAAGGTAGTTTTTCGGGCATTAACGGGGCGGAATGGGTGAAGGTTCTCTATGGACTCCTCCTTTCAACCGTTCTTGGGTTTGTCTTCGGCTTTGTTACCACAAAAATCATCGAGAGGATTTGTTCGGGAGGTCCCCGTCGTCGTCTTGCGTCCGGTTTTCGTAAAGCGCAAATCGGTGCGGCTGCCGGCATGGCTTTTATGCACGGTGCTCAGGACGGACAGAAATTCATGGCAGTTTTTATACTGGGAATTATGCTGAATAAAGGGCAGGCGGCGGCACAATCTTTCCATGTACCGGTCTGGATGATGCTGCTGTCCTCGTTAGTTATGGCGCTCGGGACTTCCATCGGCGGTTACCGTATTATCAAGTCGGTCGGAATGGATATGGTTAAACTAGAACCATACCAAGGCTTTGCCGCCGATCTTGGGGCAAGTATCAGTCTGTTGTTTGCGCAGGTTTTTGGTCTACCCGTCAGCACGACCCACACGAAGACGATTGCGATTGTCGGTGTAGGTGCGTCCGGGCGTCTATCGAATGTCAAATGGGGAATTGTCGGCGAAATGGTTGCGAGCTGGGTGCTGACATTTCCCTGTTGCGGTCTGATCGGTTACGGTATGACGAAGCTCTTCATGGCGATCTTCTAATCGACGCCCATGTATTTTGAGATGGTATAGCTGCTAGGGGTAAAAAATGAAAAAGAAGAAGAAGAAAAATGATTATTTCGCTCTGCTCGCGGAGCTCGTCGACTACATCCACGGATCGGCTTCCTTTTTGAGAGACAACGTGAATGATTATCAAGTCATGTTTCTACCGTCTATCCTCGAGAAGATGCACGATATCGAACATTCCGCCGATATTAAGCTGCAGGAACTCACCTCGAAACTGGCACGTGAATTTATAACGCCTATTGATCGGCAGGATATTCTTGCGATTGCTCAGCGAATTGACGATGTGACGGATTCGATAGAAGATGTGCTTATACGTCTCTATATGTACAATATTCAAGTTATTCGCAAAGAAGCGTTCGATTTTATCGAGGTCATCATGTCCAGTGCGGAAGTGCTCACGAAGATTATGACCGAGTTTTCGAACTTCCGTCGTTCGAATGAAATCCATGCTCAAATTATCAAATTGAATACTCTAGAGGAAGAAGGCGATGAAATCTATATGCGTGCGATTCGCAGACTCTACCTCGAAGAAGAGGATCCGATCACTGTCATCGCATGGACCGAGATTTTTCGTCGCTTAGAGGGGTGCTGTGATGACTTTGAACATGTCGGCCAGGAAATCGAATACGTCTTAATGAAGAATACATAACTCCCCCGCTATACAGCCGTTATGGCCATGGTAATGACACGCATCCGCTTCGCCGCGATTGGGGGACTGCAATGCGGAATCATTGAACCTCGTGTCGCCGTGTTATCATGTCAATAGTAAGGATCATGATGAAGGACGATTTACGCGATCTTTGATCGCAATTCCGAGGGGGGATTTATGAAAAACGAGCATCATCAAGGTTTTGCAACAAGGCAGATTCACGCCGGCAAAAAGAAAAATCCAAAAGGTGCGCTGGCAACACCTATCTACCAAACATCAACTTTTGAATTCGATTCCGTCGCTCACGTAGGCGCCTTCCTTGCGGGTGAAGAGCAAGGTTATATCTACACGAGGATAGGCAATCCGTCGCTTGAGGCAGTTCAGAAGAAAGTGGCGTCACTTGAGTGCGGACAAGCTGCGCTCGCGACGGCATCCGGCATGGGCGCTATCTCTGCGTCGCTCTGGACTGCGCTGTCATCGGGTGATGAAGTGGTCGCCGACGAGACGCTTTACGGGTGTACCTTCTCGTTGCTCGCACACCAGTTCGGCCGCTTCGGCATCAGGGCTACTTTTCATGATTTTACGAACCCTGACAATCTCGATGCCGCCCTGTCCGAGAAAACAAAAGTCGTCTACTTCGAGACTCCATGCAACCCGACGCTGAAGATTGTCGATATCAAAGCGATCGCCGATAAGGTGCACGCCTACAATCCCGAGATCAAGGTGATCGTCGACAATACGTTCAGCTCGCCCTATCTTCAGACTCCGCTGTTATTGGGTGCCGATGTCGTTGTTCACAGCGCGACTAAGTATCTGAACGGACACGGCGATGTCATCGGCGGCTTTATCGTCGGTGACGAGGATTTTATCGAGTGTTGTAGAACGATCGGGCTGAAGGATTTTACAGGTGCGGTGATGAGTCCGTTCAACGCTTTTCTCATCGAGCGCGGCCTCAAGACGCTCGACCTTCGCATGGAACGGCATTGCTCAAACGCCGAGAAGCTTGCCGCATTCCTGCGCGCACATCCTGCCGTCACGCGCGTTTATTATCCGGGATTTGAAGATTTCCCCGGTCATGAGATCGCAAAAAGGCAGATGCGTCGTTTCGGCGGCATGATTGCCGTCGAGTTCGCAATGAGTCGCGAAGATACGGCAGCCGCCATAGACAAGCTCGAACTCTGCACACTCGCCGTCTCGCTCGGCGATGCGGAGACGCTCGTCGAACAGCCGGCGACGATGACGCACAATACGTACAGCGCGGAAGAGTTGAAAGCGGCAGGTATACCGGAGAGCCTTGTACGTATCTCCGTCGGTCTGGAGGATCCGGAAGACATCATCGCGGACTTTGATCGCGCTCTTCCCAAGTAAAACAGATTCAACAATCGGGCGCTTTGACGCTGTAAAGAAGATGTTCCTTCGTCCTGAAGGACGTTGCTGCACGCCATTACCATTGAAAGTTCTTTTGATCGACACGCGTCGAAACGATAGATACAGCTCGTCTAAAGTTGATACTTGCAAAGGAAGGCATGATCTCCACTGAAACTGTCTTGACGTCTTTGAGATTTAATTTAGTAAATCATGAATTGTCGGGAAACATCGCAGCGTCCGCTCCAACGTTCCCGTCATTTGAGCCAGCGTAATCCCATAATTTGTAAAGGGAATGCCTTGATCTACGGTACACTTCATACGGTACAGCACATCACGATCCGTGTTCATACACGCGCCGCAGTGAATTACAATCGAATAACCGGAAAGATCCTCCGGGAATTGCGTACCTGAACAGCTTTCAAATTGAAGTTCACAGCCGCAATACGCCTGAAGCATTCTTGGGATTTTTACGGTACCGATATCGTTGCACTGACGATGATGGGTACATCCTTCCGCCATAAGGACTTTGTCGCCTTCCCGCAGCGTTTTCGCGGCGGCAATTCCGGCAACGGCAGTTTCTAGGAAACCTTTATACCGGGCCATTAAGATAGAGAAAGTCGTCAGAGAGACGTCCTCAGGTGTTATTTTGCTGACAACGGCGAGCGCTTGGCTGTCTGTAATAACGATTTTCGGAGGTAAACGCAAACTGTCCAATGTCTCGGCGAGCTCGGTTTCCTTTGTAACGATCGCGATCGCGTCTGCATCCAGAATATCGCGGATTGTCTGCTGCTGTGGAAGAATAAGCCGCCCTCTCGGGGCAGACTCATCAATCGGACAGACAAGTATTGCTTTGTCGCCTTTTTGAAGCAAATCGCTGACGATCTTTCGATCGTTTCTTGTCGGCGCAAGATGACCGAGCTTTTCTTTCAACTCGTGGATGTGTATTCCGCTGCTAGCGCTGACATAGAGGGTATTCTCGCGGCTTTTCGGAATCTTTTCCAACAGATCACATTTATTATAAGCAATCAGATATGGGATATTTTTCTCTTCGAAAATAGCCACAAGCTGGCGGTCATAATCATTCATGCCGCAGACGGCGTCGACTACCAACACGGCAATGTCCGATTTGTTCATGGTCTGTTTGGTTTTACGGATGCGAAGTTCTCCGAGGGTGCCTTCGTCATCAAAACCTGGAGTGTCGATGACTACGACCGGCCCTAGCGGTAGGATCTCCATAGACTTGCTGACAGGGTCCGTTGTGGTGCCCATAATATCGGATACGACGGCAAGCTCCTGTCCGGTAACGGCATTGACGAGGCTTGATTTTCCTACATTTCGGCATCCGAAGAAACCGATATGAATTCGCTCAGAGGACGGTGTTGAATTTAAGCTCATAATATTCCCCCTTGTCTAAAAATCTGTCTTTCCGGCAGCGCCTGCAGGAGCAAAAATAGAGTTCGCTTGTTCGTCTGTCAGTTTGACGCCGAATACGGTCTCGTAGTACTCTACAGTTTTTTTGGTGATATCGAGATCATTAAATAGCTGCGGATAGACCGTTTTCGCGAGCCAAAGGAGAGTAATCGGCGTATCCACACCAGGCGTATAGCTTCTATACATGCCAAGCGGCATTTTGTAAACCTTATGGTTTTCAACCGCATCGATTCCGCTCCAGTTGTAACTGCCCACGGTATTCCGATACAGATCGTCGGGAAAAGCAGTAGTGAAATTTGTCATCAGGATCACGTCAGGGTTCCAGGCATATACCTGTTCCAATGTCACCTTTACCGCGTTATCATCTTTAAGCTCTTCTGCCACATTGACAGCGCCGATTGCACCAGCCCACCACTGTCCGAAAAATTTGCTGCCGGATGTAACAATGGAATCCTCGCTGTACTGGAACAGGAAAAAGACATGTTGGCGTTCTTCCCGTGTCAGTTTATCAGTGCGCTCCCGAATCAGTGATAGGGATTCTTCACTGTATTCACGAACGAGATCCGCACGCCTGTTTGCCGACTCGGGAAAAATCTGCGAAAGAAGATCAATCCACTGATTCAGTGTCTCCACGGCATTATATTCCCATTTATTCACTGAGACCGCCACAGCGTTAAAACCCGCTTTTTTCAACTTATCTCCGAGCTGAGCGTTTCTCGAATTGTAAAACACCACCTGAGGATCGCGTTTCATCAGTTCTTCCGTATTGACATCCGCTCCGCTAATTGCAGAAGTATCCGCATCCAGTATTTCGGGATAAAGTTCTGACAAAAGCCCGTTTTCGGCGGCGGACATACTTGACGGTGCCATTGCGACGATCTTATCTGCCGAATTAAAAAATATCGTCAGCACAGAAGGAAGAGGCAATATATCACATACTGCGATGCGCTCGATATTCGCCGGCAATGTCACGGTATCTCCGGCATGATCTATTACGGTGATCATATCCGTATCATTTTTCACCGCACTATTTCCTGTGCAGCCGGACAGAACACAGCCTAAGGCTGTAATAACAGCAAGTAACACACCTATTGCTTTTTTCATTGTTTTCATCCTCCTTTATTAAGTGACTTTGGTTAGATCAGGAATATCGTTTCTAAAAATCCTACCGGAAAACGCTTCGTGAGGCAGGGCAATAAAACGGCAGGACGAAGGGAGAATCGGTTTATAAAGCGGATCTGCGATCACCGTTTCCGCGGCGCGGCAAGCGCTCTGGATCTTATCTTCCTCCATAGCGTTTATATCTGTCATGGCGAGGATAGTGTCCAGTTCCGGCAGCTGCTCAAGCGGATTCACGACTTGAGGTACACACCCGTATTTCATATATATCGCAGCTGCAAGAGAACGGGAAATCACGCTTTCGCCGATTATGATGAATCTGCCGTCCTGCGGCGGGTCGATTCCCGCAAAAGCGATTATATCCATCTTCTCTTCTGCAGCTTTTTCGAGCGCCTTCAATATTTCACCGGAGAACGCCGTACCGATCGGTGTGCCGACCACGTAAGGAGTTGCGAATTTATCTCTCAAAATCATCGCCGTTTTCATTCCGATGCCGGAAATCGCCAAATTGACCTCTGCTTCGCCTGCACGGGAAAGCGCAGCCAAATCGCTGCCCATGGCCCAGCATCCGATGACCTCCCATCCGTTTCGAGAGAGAAATTCCTTTATGGATTCGACCGTTCCGCTAAGTGAAAAATCCAGCGGCGTCGCGCCGAGAATATTTACCGTCTTGTGTCGCTTCCGAGCATTTGGATTCGTCATTCGCCGTGCGATTGCCGCAAGAGCTTCAGAAGCGCCGCAGACGTAAGAACGCATGCCGTTTGTAGAAAATCCGAAACAGGGAATTCCGGATTCCCGCTCTACCTCTGCGGCAACCGCCTCATAGTCGAAACCTGTCATCATGGGGATGGGTGTCCCCGCGATGGCGGCAAACGCCGGATGCAGTTCACGGATTGCTGAAAGCATATCGTTCTTCAGTTTTTCGTCACTTCCGAGAATCGCATCCATTTCCGTCAACCCGGAAATAAAAACCAGACTGTCTGAGCGGTACCACCTCGGCTCGTCGTGAGTACTGTAAGTGGAATTGCAGCCCGAAGCGTCATGCATTACGGTCATACCGCCCAGCTCATAGAGCGCGGAACAGACGCCGAAAGTGTCCGCAGAATACGTCGATAATACAGTTCTTGACTGACTCATAAGCAACTTTCACACCCCAATCCTTTCATTTGAATCAATTTTTCCGTATTTTTCGGTACCGAAAACGCATCCGTCATTAATCGCGCCAGGCGCTTAATCCCATCAAAGCCGTACAGTCCGCCGTTCTCCACGAGATTGACAAAATACGGGCTGTCAGTAAAATATGCGGCTTTCTGTCCGAGCGCCAACACCTTTTCAGTGCTGTCACAGGGGTATCTTCGCATGCCGGAATGAACAGTGGGTACGATCTCAAGCTCCGGAGCTTTTTTCTGCAGCCACAGATAATCGTCCTTTTCCTCTCCGCTGAAAGAGTCTTCGAAGAGTTTTGTGACATGGAACCCGTGACCGATCAGCAGCCTTGCCAGTCCCAATGGACGTGGGGTAAAGGAGTAGTCAATGGCGATCGGCGTATCACCGATCAGCTGTTTCGCTTCTCGCATCGCTTGTTCCGCGTTCGTTTCTTCCAAAGAGCCTCCGTCATAAGTTGTTCCCATGGCCTCCGCCAGCATGGATAGATTGCGGCGGATTTCATCGGCTCCATAACATGTCGGAAGATACAAATGTTTCATGTCAAGTCTCTGACCAAGCGCTTCTCCGCCTACCTTTGCGACAGACTGCGTGCTGATGCAGAGACTGCATTTTGCCATTTCCTGATACTCTTCATAAGTTTGACAATCCGTAATCTGATGCGGGGTCCAACCGGAGCATCGAATCAGTCGAATCATGTCACTGTTGTCTTCCAATGAAAAGCAATTTCCGACAACAGCACAATGTTTTTCGGCCTTTGGAGAAGGTCTCAGCAGGCTGTAAAGTTGACGACGCATAAGCTGATCCGGCGTCAGACCGCTTTTACGCATTGTCGGAATCATATAGCAGTCTGTGAAGTCCACACTCGGAAAACGTTCCCGCAGAACCCGATAGCACATTTCGAGATCACAGCCCATAAAGTGATGAATACAGCTGGAGTAAACCAACACTGCTTTCGGGAACCTTGGCAGACGGTTTAGAATATCGGAGACGCCCTCAATGATCAGATCTTCCATATCGCCTTCCAACACGTTATGCTCTTCGATGGCAACTGTGGAAAAACGATCTGTGAGGTTCATCTCCGCAGCAGATAAAACGACTCCCCGAAGGCACGCGGAGGCGCATACGAAGATCTCATGGGCTTCCGGTACAAGCATACCTACATGAACGATGGTCCAACTGCCTCTGGCCGGAACACTGTACTCCAATCCGGAAATGAACGGGGATGGGAATGACGCGTCCTTTATCGGAACAGACGGAATGATCGTTTCCTCTCTTACATGTCTCATTCAATCATCACCCCGCATTCCTTCATGACATTCTTTGCAAGATTGCGATATTCCTCTGCCATTTCACTGTTTGGGAATGCCTCAATGACTGTTTGATTCAAGTCCTCCGCCGCCTGAACCGTCTCACTGTGGCTAAGCGTTCCGATGATACTGCTGTGAATGTCGTCTGCCAGCTCAATGACCTTTTCATGTTCATTTTTCACGTTACGCTGGTTCAGGATCAGCCCCCCGAGTGAGGCGTAACCGCGTCCCTTGAAATTCTCAATCGCCAAAGCGATGTTGGCTGCCGCGTGGATTGCCATGTTTTCTCCGGAGGTGATGATAAATACTTTATCCGCATAACCGCTTCTCATCGGCATGGAAAAACCTCCGCAGACTACATCTCCCAACACGTCGTAAAAGACGACATCCGGCTGATAAGTATCGTAAGCACCTTTTTCAGCGAGTTTTTCAAGCGCTGCTATGATGCCGCGTCCCGCGCACCCCATTCCCGGTGTCGGACCTCCGGCCTCAACGCAGATCACGCCGCCAAATCCGATGTGCACCATATCTTCCAGGGTGAAATCGTTTTTCCGATCACGCACCAATTCGAGAACGGTGTCTACGCGGTCTTGATGATGCAGGCTTCCGGTAGAATCTGCTTTCGGATCACAGCCGATCTGCATAACCTTCAGACCCTTTTCCGCAAGTGCCGCCGAAAGGTTTGACACCGTGGTAGATTTACCGATCCCGCCTTTTCCGTAAATTGCAATTTTAACCATTATTCTCATTCCTTTCATAATCCCTGTGATCGCCGCGTCCGATGACAACCTCCCGACCGATGGATTTCATCTGTTCTTTCAGAAAATTGAGACTTTCTTTGGCGTTTAGTTCCACACCGGATTTATTGTCATAGAGCATATAGCTCTTCCTCACATTCCGCGGAGAAAGATTTGGCATAACAACATTGCATCCTGCCAGAACCCCCTGAATTCTACCGTCCTGTGCCGCAGTTCCCAGTGCTGTTGTGGCCGGGATCAGCGCATCCGGCAGCATGATCCTTACCAAGCTCGTCAAAAATAAAGTGAGCTCCTGACTGCCTGCCCGATATTCGGCGAACGGCGTGTCTTTGTGCGGAAGGAACGGACCTATTCCAACCATTGCGGGCTGGAAATCACACATAAACTCCATATCCTCGGCCAATGTTTCAGACGTCTGAAATGGCGTTCCGACTATCATGCCGCAGCCTGTCTGAAAGCCTATTTCTTTCAGATCACAGAGGCAACGAATACGGTTTTCGAGAGACATAATCGGAGGGTGCAGTTTTTTATAATGCTCACGGTTGGCGGTCTCATGCCGCAAAAGATAACGATCACCTCCGGACCGAAACATCTCTTGATAGGTATCCCGGCTGCATTCTCCTACCGAAAGTGTGACGGCACAGTCAGGGTGCTGTGCTTTTATCTTTCGGATCAACTCCATAAACTGCAGTGACTCACGGTACTTGTCTTCGCCGCTTTGAAGTACGAAGGTACGGTATCCCAGGCGATATCCTTCCCCGCAACACAGCAGCATCTCTTCTTCCGACAAGCGGTAACGTGTAATGTTCCTGTTCGAGCGCCGGATACCGCAATAAAGGCAGTCGTTTTTGCAGATATTGGAAAATTCAATGATGCCGCGGAAGAAGATCTTATTTCCGAAGCGCTCCGCGGTGATAGCGGAAGCAGTATTTTGCGCATATTCCCGGTCTGACGATGAAAAAGTTGATATCAGTTCACGCCATTCGGGATGAGGAAGTGATTTATCCATATTCAATTTATCAATTCGTTCCCGATTATTCATTTTCCTAATCTCCTGCTATGTAAATAGTTTTGACGTGTGTGCCGGGCAGACGGGAAATTCTGTCTGCGAGTTCGAGTACTCGTTTCGCCGAAGTATCCAATGTAAGCGTGATAATATGGATACCGGCTTTGCGATACGGAAGTCCCATGCGCCCAATCAATTCGTTTTCGAATTCGTGAAGCAGTCCGTTGAGGATATCTGAGTGATCATTTTTCTCCATCAATATCGTAATCCCGGCAATCACTCTGCTTTTTTGAGATTTGCGAGACGGAATAATCTTCATATGATCTTCTATAGCGATAGGAACGACGCCCGAATATGACGAGTCTGCTGTTTCAAGTTCTCCGATGACAGACCTTACGCCAAAATACCGAAGGATATTTTCCTCATTCACAACGTCACGGACATTGCCAAAACAGAAAGTGCCGTCTTTCGAAAGCAATAATGCTTTGGTTCCTCTGCGAAGAGCGTGCGCCGGATAATGTGTATTGAAGATACATGTAATGCCCTTAGACGAAAGCTGAGAAATCATATTTAAGACGAGAAGCTGATTCTGAAAGTCCAGATTGGATTCCGGCTCATCAAGTATCAGTATCTTAGGGTCTGATACAAGAGCTCTTGCAATCAGTACCATCTGAAACTCCCCGCCGCTGAGTTCTGCACAGGATCGGTGACGCAGCTCCTCAAGATTGGTTTTTGCAATGCATTGATCGACTGCCTCCATATCCGTCTTGTCAGGGAGCGAGAAAGTGTTCACCATTGAAGCTCGCCCGAGAAGAATCATCTCCTCAACGGTATAGGCTGTTAATGCCTGTCTTGCCTGAGGAACATAAGAAACGTGCTGCCACAGTGTTTTCGGAGGAATCGACCGCAAAAGACGACCGTTCAATCTTGTCGATCCGGATTGCCATTTAAGCAATCCCATCATACAGCGCAGCAATGTCGTCTTTCCTGCTCCGTTGGGTCCAAGGATTGCCAGAACATCGCCGCCATCAAGAGAAAAACTAATGTCATTAAGAACAGTTCTGTCAGAATGAGGATACGCAAACACTCCGTTTTGTACTTCCAGTTTCACAGGTTCCACCCCCTGTTCTTGCGAAGCAGATAAATAAAGAATGGCGCGCCCACGATAGCCGTTAGGATGGAAATCGGAATCTCCTTAGGAGAAATCGTTCTCGCAACGGTATCGACAAGTATCAAAAAAGCGGCTCCGACGCTGACGGAGGCGGGGAGGAGCGAAACATTATTGCTTCCGTATTTCATCCGACAGATATGCGGCACCAGAAGTCCGACCCAGCCCACTTGGCCGCACATGGAAACACATGAGGCAGTGATCATGGTTGCGCATATTTCCGACGTCAGCCTTAACGCTTTTAGATTGATGCCGAAACTGACCGCCTCTTCTTCGGAAAGCGGAAGAAAGTTCATTTTCCAGCGAAGCAGCAGCAGAATGACCGTACATATCAAAATGGGAGGCGCTCCAAGCAGAAGCGTGTGATATCCGGCACTCTCCATACTGCCCATCAGCCAGTAAGTAATTGCGGGAAGCTGCGATTCCGTATCTGCTGTAAATTTGACAAGTGATACTAGAGAACTGAATAGGGAGCTTATCATAATTCCTGCAAGGATCGGTGTGCTGTGTGAATTGCCGATGCCATGTCCTGACAGGCCTGTCAATACGACAGCGAGTAAACCGAAGGCAAGAGCTGAAATTTGAACTCCGATCATTTCAAAGCCGAGAAGCAGTGCGAGAACAGCGCCGAAACTCGCTCCGGAAGCTACCCCAAGCGTATCCGGCGTAGCAAGCAGATTGGAAAAAAGGCTTTGAAACGTACATCCGGACACAGAGAGCCCCATTCCTGCAATCGCGGCTAGTATCAGCCTCGGGATACGCATTGACCAGATGACAGTATCAACTTGGGCAGAAACAGACGCATTCATCCCGATTTTTGCAAGCACCGACTGAATAATATCGACAGGAGAGATTAACATTCGTCCAAAACAAAGACAGCCGACAAAACAGATCAACGGGAGCAGTGTGAGGATTACTACATGCTTTGTTGAAAGTCTTCCTGCATAATCTTTTTTAATCATAAGACAAAACCGCCGCATCCCTAGGGGGACACGGCGGTCATAAAGAAATGTTTCTTCGCAGATCGGCACCGTATCTTCCGCCTCAAGATTAGTTTCGGCGTCAGGGGATGCATTCCTCTCATGTATTAAATTGTATGATGCTTACAATTTTGAGTAAGCCACTTTTGCGGTAATCCCGGATACTCTTCCGAGAGCACCCGTTAATGCGTTGATGGTGTCCAATGGAGCATCCAGAGCGATGGATATAATATTGATTTGCTTTTCACGATACGGAATACCCATCCTTCCGATGATGTATTCACTATAATCATGCAGAATACTGTTCAGCTTGTCCACAGATTCCGTATTTTCCAGGATAATACTGATGACGGCAACTCTAGTGTCCATGGTTTCTCCTCTCATTTTCATGTCTACCATATTTCTTACATTATTTCAATTGAAATCAGAATATTATAAGGATACGTTTATAATGTTACGCGATCCATAAGTTGTACGACAAGATTGAACTTCTTTTTCCAAGAGGAGGAATACATGATGGTGAAAATTGAATCGATGCACGCGTTCATGAAGTGAAAGAAGAGACCGTTTTTCAATAGTGTTACAGAGCCTCTCTCAACTGAGTCCCCTTGACTGCAGGCTCCGCTATCAAAACTAGATCAAGCTCTCTGAATATCTTCAAAAGGGTGCTGAGATTCGGTGTGCTTTTGCCGGATTCAATTCTCGCAACGGAAGAATGTGGAATGCCGCAAAGATTGGCGAGATCGCGTTGAGAGAGAGCAAGATCATGGCGGCGCTCGATCATGACGCCAACAATCTTGGAAATGGCTTCAACTACATCAATATCTTTTCCCACTTCAGGGTTGGTTTCTCTTACATGCTTTTTATAATCTGTCCAAGTAGCCATATGTCATCCCTTTCTAGCAATCCAATCGTCGCGTTTCGCCTTGGCTTTTTTAATCTCGCGGCGAGGAGTTTTCTGTGTTGTCTTTCGGAACTGATACAGGAGAACGTAGGTGTCATTTTTGTGGTAAAAGAACAGCACTCTATTATTCCCCGGTCGAAGCTCCCAAATATCTTCTTCCAAATGCCTAGTAATGTTTTTGCCTAATCTCGTGCCATAATCCTCAAGTAACTGTATGTATGTGGCTATCTGTTTATGCTGAATTCGAGCATCTTTACTATTTGTGGCTCTCTTCTGTAGGTCATCAAGAAAGTCCCATAATTCGGAAACACCATCGGCGGTTGAGTAAAACTCAATTTTGAACATGGGTTTCCTCCTCCGTCTGTTCGTAAAGGCATGATAGCAAAAATGCGTTCAATTGTCAAGAGGAAAATGGGATGTCGCAAATTTTAGATTGTAGATATATCTGTAAATAATACCGTCAAAAACCACACCACATATCAAGTTTTCTTGACCGACGAGTCTGCTCATATTAGAATCATGGACAACCTGAAGTTGGCGATCATAGTCATACTGGATGGTTACGCGTTTTTCCAACGTGTGCTTAGTTTTGTAATCGGAATGCACACAATATCTTGTGCGTGGTTTTCATTTTTCATTCGACTAATGGGTAAGAAGGCACATAACGGACGGGGGAATCTTTTGGATAACGGTGCTCAGAGCTACCGCCGTTTTCTCGCAGGCGATGACGACGGCTTGGTGGAGATCGTTCGAGACTACAAAGACGGTCTCATGTTGTTTCTCAACACATACGTCCGCAACATGACCGTTGCGGAAGATTTGACTGAGGATACATTCGTGAGGCTCGTCACGAAAAAACCGACCTTCCGAGGAAAATCATCTTTTAGGACTTGGCTTTACGCCATCGGACGTAATGTTGCGATCGATTATCTCAGGCGCGCGTCAAAGGAGATTTTGATGCCGATGGAGACGGCGGAGAAGATGAGAGCAGACGACTTTTTGGAACAGCTCGAGCGCGACTATATAAAAGAAGAACGGAAGATTGCCATGCACCGAGCGCTGTCGCAGCTCAAACAAGATTACCGGGAAGTCCTGTGGCTCCTCTACTTCGAAGAACTCAGTTACAAGGATGCGGCAAGGGTCATGAAGAAAACACATCGGAGTGTCGAGGCGCTCGCGTACAGAGCCCGCAAAGCTTTAAAAGAAATACTGGAAGGGAAGGAACTATACCATGAAGACATATGAAGAAATGGCGAAGTCGGTGCTTCAGCGTCGCGATGAATACGTCGAAACGCAACAGGCGAGACGCAAAAAATGCTTCCGAGCGGCTTCCGGTGTTGTCGTTTTGGGCGTGCTGGTTGTCGCTATTGTCGGTATACTGCATGCCGGTTGGCGAGCGGACAACAGGAAGCTTCCTTCTATCGATGCCGACAGATTGAACGTCCAACCTACCGGGGAAATAGTCGACAATGTGAACAGTAATTACGGAACTGACAAGAAGAAGTTTCGTTTCCCCGGTGATCTTCATGGAGTTTTGAGCGATAGCGACAAATTATTGTTGTCTGAGGAAGATGTGGTATTTTACGCGACGCATATTTTGGACGCCACATACCTCGGAACCTATACGACCGAATATGGGACGGAGCTCATGTTTTTGCCGACAAAAGTCTACAAGGGCGAGTTGAGCGACAAGAATCAATCTGTCATCTATGTGACGTTGAGGAGCGATTGCGAGGTTAGTCCACACTCTCCTGACGATGCCGAGGGCATACCATTCAAGGAAGATGAGACGTATCTTCTTTTTCTCGAGAAACACATCTCTGTTTACTACGAGCACGATAAGTTCGTCCCGCTCAGCGAGATGGTTCTCGCTTCGAACGATGCGAAGAGAGATGGTTATTACGAGCAAGTTGAAGCTATGATCAAAAATGACTCTTCATCCGTCGCGATGCATGGTCTGTCTTTCACGGAATCGGATAACCTCGATGAGGTGCTTGAAGCGTCTGACAATATTTTTGTCGTCAAAATTGAGTCTGTCATTGCCGAAAGTACCTTCACTCCTACGACGGTCTACTCGTGCCGTGTCCGGCAATTGGTGCGAGATGCATCGGATGTGCCGCAGGATATTTTGGTTCCGCTCTTCAATGATATGGTTAAAGTCGGCGAGGAATATCTTCTTTTACTGTCCGCCGCCAACGATACAAAACCTGTGTACAGTCTCTCCTCTCGCCTCCATAGCGTGTACGCTGTCAGTGATGCCGAAGCGATTCCCGAATTGAGAGAGCTCTTGACAACGGCCCGTGCGTACGGTCAGCCTCCCGATAAAACAGATGACCGTATGATCTGGAAGAAAGTAAAGGACAAGGGCGAGTTTCGTCTCTCAGGAGATTTTCGTGAAGTCTCGAAAGAGGTATGGCAGGGCACGTTTCATGTTGATTTGCCGGATGCGGAACAAACTGCCTATTATCTTGTTTATAAGATCGTCAAGGACGAGCAAAACGGAGCTCAATACACCGATGACCTGATGTGCGGTTACGTGGAGCTGACCAATAAAGACGGGTCGAGTTGGTCGATGTATCTTGACGAGTCGTCTTTGAGCACTGAGTCAGCGTATTTCCTGTGCGAATCTCCCGGTTCTTGGCAGGAGTCTATCATCGATGGCAACAGGGTCATGTTGGCCGTGTCGGACGAACATCGCTATGCCGCCCTCAAGATTGGCGAATACAGCGGTTATATCCGTATGCGAGACATGGATGAGGCACAAGCGCTCTCAGTACTGAAAACGGTGTTGCAAAAGGGAAACCACGCTGCGTCATCCGCCGACGCAGAGCGAACGGGTATGGCTAAACCGTTACAATGTGCGGCTCCGGAGGGTAGCAGAATCTTTGTTTCATCGTATAAGGTCGATGGTCATTTTCAGGATAAATACAAGGGTCCGTCACAAGGTGAGGCTTTTTTCTCCTTTCCTCTCCGCTTTGCCATGCAAGACTACGGAGACTCTGCCATTTACACGGTTGTCGCATCACTTTTTATCGGTGAGCGCCCCGACGAGCCGCCCATCGACAAAGCCGCTATCCGTGCTGCCGAGCTTCAACGGCTGAACCGTCTCGGCCATAACATTTCTCTGTACAAAGAGTCGGCTGATGATGCAATCGAACCGGGCTTTCTCTTTCAATCGACGTACGATCAGCTGATGAACTTTTCCGCGTCTGATGACTATGGATATTTCATATACCTCAAAGACGAAGGACCGAACCACTACAAATAGATATTGACCATTAAAGGCTTGTGAAAGCCGCGGCTGCTGTATACTTGACAATAGGAACGGCATTCTCAATGTCATCATTCGTCCACGTCTCATCTATGTGCAGGCTGGCGGTGAAGAAATGTATGCAACATGATAGAAAGGGAAGAAGGAGCACATGATAGAAGATTACTTTGTTATGAGCGAAGATCATATCGTGGCAAAAGTGATTGATGGTGATGTCATCATCACGGATAGCTCCCGTGTTCCTTTCTATCTCAAGCGTCACAATGACTTTAAAGGATGGTTGCGACAGCGCGCCATTGATGATTCGCGTGTCAATTCGCGATTACTCAAAAAGGCTCTCCGCCTTCAAAAGACGGACGATATCTCGACATCGCTGCATTTTAATGCAGCCACCATCACTGATACGTACTGGGTGAAACCGACAGATTCGACACTTACGTATGAAGATATTAAGTTCAAGAGCAATACCTTTGATCGTTTGGCGTTGACGGGAGATGTCAACGCGTTCAACCAGAAGCCGAGCAGGACTCCGGAGTTGACGAACATTGGCAGCTTTGAAAAATGCTGGCGACTTGAGGACGGCGCGTGGTGGCTGTACAAGGCGGGTTCTGTCGAAGAGCGGTTCACGGAAATGTTCGCATACTATCTGGCGTTGGAGATGAATATCCCTGTTGCACGTTATGAGTTGGCGGACGGTTTCATCCGCAGCATGGATTTTACATACGGAGCGTCGGTAAACTATGAATCTGCTTCGAGCATTGTTGGGGATCGTGCCGATTATCTGGAGATTTATGATGCTCTCCTAAGTGTATCTTCAAGTCTTGCGGACTCATACGTCCGGATGGTTTATTTTGACGCTCTTATCTTTAACATGGACAGGCACAATATGAACTATGGTTTTCTCCGTGATGTTGCAACCGGCAGTATCCTTGGTGAGGCGCCTCTGTTCGATCACAATATAGCGCTCATCTCCCGCGGATATCCTGTGAGTGTTAACCGCAAAAACGATCTTCTGATCGAAGACTTTATCATGCTTCTACAGAACAGGGATACGGGGTTTGCGATACCGGTGTTAACGGAAACGATGGTGAGTCGTGCGATTTCCCGTGTCGGACTATACTTGGAACGTCCTCAAGAGCTATCCGTTTCACCAAACGACTTTATTCGAGAGTTTGTTATGAACGGACAGCTGCGTATTATTCGAGAGCTGTCGTAGCGACAACTGCTATTCCCCGCACACCACCAACAAGGGCGCCCGTTGAGGCGCCCTTGTCATAATCGGTTTAAGTTTGTGATCTACGTGCGTTTGTTTCTCACCGGATCTCGATTGTTTACACGTAAAGCTGAATCGGATAGGTCAAGTACTCCGGGTGTCCAATCTGATCGACCGTCACATAGCCTGCGGGCGCATTGATGATCGACGGGATACGGTTAACAATCGTAGCACATGTATGTTCCACTGTTGCCGGTTTTTGGACAAAGAATGTCGTGTCCGGTTCACCGAAGATTTTCCAGTCACACATATCTCCATCATCCGGTCCATAGACCTTGCCGATGCACTGCGTTTCGATCACAGGGCCTTGAAATGTCTCTGTCGTCACCTGATTGAGTTCAGCCATTTTGCCAAACTTTGTCCACTTATTAGCGCGCGTTGTGTTCACATCGATATTCTAACATTACAGCTTCAGGGAATTCGGGGAAGTTTGGGGTAAAGCGAAAATCGGAATCGGTAAAGGTAAAAGAATCGGGTAGGATTGGGGAAAATCGGGGAAAGTCGCGGGAAATCGCCTCGTTCGCTGTTTGCGTGACCTGAATTTCTGTGTTACTATCTACTTTGCGCTTTTGCGCGGATGGATTAGATTGAATGCACCGAAGGTGAGGAGATACAACATGGCCAGATGCGAAATTTGTCAGAAAGATATGTTCTTCGGCAGAAAAATCAAGATTACGCGTTCGCAGATTTCCCGTCGCGCGAAGCATCGTCAGCGCGCGAATATTAAGAGAGTCCACGTCATCGTTGACGGAGTCCCGAGGAGAATGAACGTTTGCACACGCTGCCTGAAAAGCGGTCTCGTTCAGCGCGCATAACGATTTTTCAGACCGACGGACGGTATATCAATGTACCGGCAAGGTGAGCGAATCAGCTGCTGATTCATTCCAAGCTAAATCGGAAGGGCTGTCTCAAAAAGAGGTGGTCCTTTTTCTATGCTCAAACTACGCACCATGCTTGAAGAACTCGTTCGATTGACCTTTCTCATTCTACAATGTTTATTAAGGGAAACTGCAGGATCAAGATCATCTGTCGTATTGAGATCTTTTCAGAGAAGATGTACCCGGTGTGATTGTACCGGTATGATTTTAAGGGGAGGATATCATGAGAAGTTTTTGATGTTACCTATAAGCGTTTTGATCTCAAACAGTATCTTCCGATCAGCTAATCGGTTGACATTAATCGCAATAAAAAAGGCTGTCTCGTCCTCGTTTTCTAATAAGCGGTAATTGAGACAGCCTCTATTTAGTTTTTGCATGTTTTGCTGAAGTCTTTGATTATCCGGCGGCTTTTTTCTCCTCGTTCTCAACGCACGGACCGTCGAGGAGTCCGCGATGAATGGCCTTTGAAGGACAGACTTCGACACACGCTCCGCAGTGTATGCAGGCGTACTGGTCGATGACCGCGAGGTTGTCCTCGATCTTGATGGCGTTGACGGGGCAGGTGCGCACACAGCGGCCACAGGCGATGCAGCCGACCTTGCAGGCGCTCCGCACGACCTTCGCGGGCCAGTGATTGGAGCACGTGACGTTCGTCGCCAGCTCATGTTTAGGGATGAGATGGATCAACTGTTTCGGGCATGCTTTTACACATTTGCCGCACGCGGTACAAAGATTGTGGTTCACCTTGGCGACGCCGTTCTCGATGTAGATCGCGTTGAACTCGCAGACGCCGGCACAATCGCCGAAACCGAGACAGCCGTAGGTGCAGGAGTTCGGGCCGGAGAAAAGGCCGCCCGCCGATGCGCAGTGCGGCGTTCCCGTGTACTCGTACCGCTCATGCGTGTGTTCACATGTTCCTTGGCAGAAAACGTTAGCGACCAAGGGGACGACCGTTCCCGCTTTGACGCCGAGCGCCTCGGCAATTGCCGACGCCGCTTCCTGACCGCCTGCGTTACAGAGCGTCGTATTTTCTTCCGATTTGTCGGCAAGCGCCGACGCGTAGGCGGCGCAACCGCTGTAACCGCAGCCGCCGCAGTTCGCGCCGGGAAGAATGCCCTCAATCTCTTCCTGAAGTGGATCCTTTTCTACGCTAAAGAAACGAAATACGACGAGAATGGCAACACCCATTAGGAGCGCAATACCGCCGCCGATGAGAGCGGCGTTGAGGACGGGATTGAGTAAAATGATGATCATAATAATTCCTCCATTCCTCTCGTTTAACCGAACAAGTTCTCAATCACGCCTTTGAATCCCATAAAGGAGACAGAGACGATGGATGCCGCCATCAAGGTGATGGGTAAGCCCTGCAGGAACTCGGGGATGTCTGCTTTTTCCATTTTTGAACGCACACCCGTGAACAGGAACATCGCCAGCATATAGCCGACACCTGCTCCGAACGATGACATCATGGCGCTGCCAAAATTGTAGATTTCTTGGATGTTAATCAGCATAACGCCGAGAATGGCACAGTTTGTCGTGATGAGCGGGAGAAAGATTCCCATCGCCTTGTAGAGCGGGGGGAATACCTTTCTGATAATCGCTTCAAGCACCTGCACAACAGAGGCGATGACAAGGATGAAGATAACGGTCTGTAAATAACCGAGGCTGATCGGTTCTAAAATAGACCAGTAGATGGGATACGTGATGCCTGTCGCGACCATCATGACGAAGATGACGGCGATGCTCATGCCCATCGCGTTTTTTAAATCCTTCGTCAGTCCTATAAAAGAGCAGACACCCAAGAATCTTGATAGAACGAGGTTGTCGATTAGAATGACGCTGAATAAAATGATGAGCATTTCTTTCATTTCGTTTCCTCCTTCTCTACCTGTTTCGCATTGTTAAAATTAGCAAGAACACCCGGCTCGGTCAGTGTTTCGGGGACGGCGGCTTTTGTCGCACCCGTTCCGCAGGGACTATCCGATCCCTGAACGATGGCAGCAGTTTGCGCGTTGATACAGCCGGGGCATGCGGCACAGTCGATAACTGCCTGAGGCTGACGTGCATAAAAACGTCTATTCAGCTTCTGCGTGACGGCGACCATGATGCCGAAGACTGCAAATCCGCCTGCAGGTAACCCGAAAATCATCATCGGCTGCAGTCCGCCTTCTGTAATCCAAGGCATCTTAACACCGAAGAATGTCCCGAATCCGAGGATTTCCCGGATCGAGCCGATGAAGAAGAGCGCCAGTGTAAAACCGACACCCATCCCGAGCCCGTCAACGGCAGAGCGAACGACACCGTGACTGTTCGCAAATGCTTCCGCGCGTCCGAGGATGATGCAGTTAACGGTGATCAACGGGATAAAGATCCCAAGCGAGGCGTTCAACGCCGGCACGTACGCTTGCATCAGGAATTGCAGAACGGTGACGAGGCTGGCAATGATCGTGATGTATGCCGGGATTCTGACTTTGTCGGGGATGACTTTTCGCAAGAGTGAAATGACGACATTTGACATGATTAAAACGGCTGTTGCGGCGACCCCCATGCCAACACCATTTGCCGCTGAAGTCGTGACGGCGAGCGCCGGACACGTTCCAAGCACCAAGATGAGGAGCGGATTTTCCTTGAGAATGCCTTTCAGGAATTCGTATAAAAGTGAATTTTTATTTTTCATGACGACTCTCCTCCTACTTTTGCATAAATGCGCTGAAGGCGGCGGCCGCCGCTTTGACGGAGTTGATCACGGAGACGGATGAGATCGTGGCGCTGCTCACCATGTCGATATCGTCAAGGGGATCGGACAGGGCGCGCCCCTTAAACTGATCGGTAAATGGTGTCAAAGCGACGTTCTGTCCGAGACCTGCCGTCTCGCTCGATGCGTCCGGAACGATGCCGACAATGACGCCTTCAAGATCGAAACCGACCGTGACAGGCAGCTTGCCGGCGTAACCTTTACTCGCAGCGCGAACGATTGCTCCGACGACCTCGCCTCCCTGTTTGACGACGAAAATCTGGTCGACAGAAGGGTGATCGGTCGATAAGTCAACGGAGACGTTGGCGGGGAAGCTCTTACCGGCTTCCGTGATCGATTCCTCGGGATACTCATCGGCATCGGGGAAGAGCGTCCGCTTGTTAGCATCTGCCATCAGTTGTTCCTGTTCCGCGCGCGCATCCTCCGTGACTGTCGCCGTGACGGCGAGGATGGCGACGCAGGCGGCGCAGATCAAGGTCAGGATGATGACAGGTATCACGCCCCTTTCGATGAAGGGGACATGCGATGTATTGTTTTTCTCATGATTTGGCATGTTTGACACCTCCAACCGTTAAGGGTGTTGTCCAGCGCTCAATGTGAGGGGTCAGAATGTTCATCAGCAGGATGGCGAACGAAACGCCTTCGGGCATGGCGCTGTATACGCGTAGAAGTCCGGTCAAGAGACCTGCACCAACACCGAAAATGATTTTTCCGAGAATGGTCGTAGGCGTTGTCACGTAATCCGTTACCATGAAAAATGCTGCCAAGATGAGCGCGCCCGAGAGCAGATGGACGAGGGCGTCCTGTCCGGTCGCAAAAACAAAGAGGACTGTTGTGCCGACAAATGAAAGCGGCGCCCAGATATCGATGATTCCCGTCGCGAGGAGGAAAATGCCTCCGATGAGGAGAGCGACGACGGAAGTCTCTCCGATGCAGCCGGCATGGCGTCCGAGGAACAGATCGAGCGTCGAGGGCAGAGATTCCTGACCTTGTTTGACGATGGCCAACGGTGTCGCGCTCGATACGAGATCGGTCGCCGCCTCGCCGATATGTTTGCCCAGAACGCTGAACGTCGAAATCTGTGCCGTAAAGGATACGGAGAGGACAATGCGCGCCGTGACGGCGGGGTTGGCGAAGTTGTCTCCGAGGCCGCCGAACAACTGTTTGACGACGACGATGGCGACGAAGTTTCCGATGAGCAAGACCCAGATCGGGCAGTCAACGGGCAGGCTTGCCGCGAGAAGTAAGCCGGTGACGACGGCGGAGAGGTCGCCGACTGTCTGCTTTCTCTTCATCACGATCCTCGCGATCGCCTCGAAGAGCGATGCGGAAGCGGCGCTGATGCCGAAGAGCATCAGTGCTCTCCAGCCGAAGATGAAAGTCGATGCGATGATGACGGGGACAAGCGCGATGATGACATACAACATCACCGAGCGCGTCGTCACCTTGTCGCGAATATGCGGTGAAGCAGATACACGAAGCATCAGTTTTGACCTCCTTTCTCACGAGCGGCAGCTCTTGCGGCGCGGACGAGTACTTTGCCGTTCCGGATGTTCTGTACGAGGAAGCGTTTGGCGGGGCAGACGTACGTGCAACTGCCGCACTCGATACAGTTGAGGACGTGGCGCTCTTCGAGCTCAGCTGCATTATTGGCGCGCGCCGCCTTATCAAGCGCGGCAGGCATCAGTCTCATCGGGCACGCGCGGAAACAGCGACCGCACTGAATGCATGCAGATTCTTCCGGGAGTGTCGCCTCTTCCTCCGTGAAGACGAGGATTGCATTATTATGCTTCAGAATCGGGCGCGTGATGTCGTCGACTGCGACGCCCATCATCGGGCCGCCCATGATGATTTTCCTCGCTTCGGCCTTCAGCCCTCCCGCCTTTTCGATGACTTCTTCAATGGCGCTTCCGATCGGGACTTCGAAGTTGCCGGGCGTTTTGACGGCACCTCCGTCGAGCGTGATCCATTTTTTGACGAGCGGCATGCCAGTTTTCAGGTATTGCGCGATGAACCAGAGCGTCGTGACGTTCTGAACGATGACGCCGACATCGGCCGGCAGACCGCCTTCCGGGACGATGCGTCCGTTGATTAACTGGATCAGAACTTTCTCCGCTCCTGTCGGGTATGAGGTCGGCAGAACATTCACTTCGACACTGCCGCGTCCTTCACGCTCCGCGCGTTTGGCAGCTTCTTTCAGTGCCGCGGCGGCTTCTTTTTTGTTGTCTTCAATCCCGAAGACGATCTTTTCGATTCCGCACCAATGCGCCGTTTCAAGCGCACCGGTGACGCAGTCGTCGGCGTTCTCCAAACAAATACGATTGTCTGTCGTGATGTAGGGTTCGCATTCCGCCGCATTGACGATGAGCGTGTCAACTTTTTTGCCAGGCGGCGGGTTGAGCTTGATGTGTGTCGGGAAGGCGGCGCCGCCGAGTCCGACGAGACCCGAGGCACGGATAGCCTCGATAAAGCTCGCATGATCCGTGACGACAGGTTTTTTGACGAGGTCGGAGATTGTGTCTTTGCCGTCCGACACGATCGTCACATACTGTGCGTGACTTCCGTCACTCAAAATCTGTTCCTTGACCGATTCGACTTCGCCGGAGACACTCGCGTGTACAGGTACACTCCAGGGTCCGAGCGGTTTCCCGAGGGGATCACCGATGTCGACGTGATCTCCTTTCGCCACGATTGCTTCGCAGCCGGGACCAACCTGCATGTCAAGGGGAATAGTTACACGGGAAAAGCCTGAAAGCGGTTTGATAGCGAGACCGGCCGTTCCCTTCCTGTCCGCGGGATGAATCGCCCGCGACAAGCCAAGCCATTTCATCTTCATACGTCAACCTTTGCTTTTTTGAGAGATGGGAGATGAATGCAGAAAGCATAATAATTAAGATTACTTTCCCATCTATTCCATTGTTTGTGCTCATCTCAGTTTAACTCTAAGCGCACTTTACTTCAATGGTACTGCATGGAAAGGCTGTGTTAGAATCTTTTTTGATTGTTCATTGAACGGAGATTTTATGCGCGCAAAGAAGGAAATCAACCTGCTTGAAGGGCGTATTCTGCCGACGCTCGTAAGGCTTGCTATGCCGATAATGGCGAGTTCTTTTGTGGGGCTCGCTTATACGCTGACCGATATGTTCTGGGTCGCCGGACTGGGCGAACGTGCCGTTGCCGCTGTCGGATCGGCCGGGACGTTGCTCTGGTTCATCGACAATTTGTTTTCTATACCGCGCGTGGGCGGACAAGTGCTCGTCGGACAGTCTCTAGGCGCCGGCAGGACGGAGGATGCGAGGATGTGGACGCGTGCGACACTGCGACTCGGGTACGCGATGGCATTCGTTGCGATGCTCTTGTTCGTCTCATTATCTGGTGCGATCACGTCCATTTATCGGTTCAATGACGTCGAGACGATCGTCCGGACGGAGACATACTTGCGAATCGTCAGTCTCGGTCTCATACCGAAAGTCGGTGTGAGACTTTACAATGCCGTTTTCACGGCTTCGGGAAACAGCTTCACGCCATTTATCATTTACGTCATCGGACTGGGAATCAACATGGTCCTCGATCCTCTATTTATTCTCGTCTTCCAGTTGGATGTCGCCGGGGCAGCCATCGCGACTGTTATTTCAGAGACAATCGCCTACGCGCTCATGCTGATCGCCGTCAGGCGGAATGAGCTGTTTTCGGATCTGCGCCTTGTTCGCGAACGACTGCGACTTCAGCTTCTGAAACCCATCTTGAAACTCGGGGCGCCGATCTCTGTTCAAGGGGTGACACACGCCACGGCGACGATATTGATCTCGCGGCAGATCGTCAGGTTCGGCGACCTCGCCGTGGCGGCTCAACGGCTTGGGGCTCAAATCGAGAGCATTTCTTGGATGACGGCGGACGGGTTCAGTATCGCGGTCAACGCTTTCATAGCGCAGAATTACGGTGCCCGCGCGTTCGATCGTGCCGGAAAGGGGTACCGCGTCGGTTTTGGGCTTATCTCTTCGATCTGCGCCGTGACGTCACTCATTATTTATTTCTTCGGCGGGTCGATTATGACAGTATTTTTCTCCGACCCCGTGGCCATTAAACACGGACGCGAGTACCTGCAAATTCTTTCCGCGTCGCAACTGCTCCAAGGACTCACCTTGCTGACGAGCTCCGCTTATTCAGCTCTTGGGCAATCTTACATTCCCGCAATCGTTATGACGAGCTTCATGTTGTTGCGTCTGCCTATCGGAGCGATGCTCTCCGCTACTTCACTCGGCGTCAAGGGTATCTGGTGGGCATTCACCATCACGACAAATATCGCCGGATTGATCCTCATCGCCATCTTCCCGTTCTATTTGCGTCGTTTACAGGACAGGGAAAAACAGGGAGAAACTGCTCCGCTGATGTAGTCTCGGCAATTTGGACGCTTGCGGAGGAGAGTGTTCGTGTGCTATCATTGCGTGCGCACGTTGCGAAAGGGAGGATGCTGAATGAAAGCCGCGCAGATTATTTTTATCGTGTTGGATATTATCGCGTGCATCGGTCTTATTGTGACCGTTATGTTGCAGGAAAGTAAATCAAAGGGACTCGGCGTTTTAGCTGGTGATTCAAGCTCGGATTCGTTCTACGGCAAATCGAGAGGACGTAGTAAAGAAGCCGTCTTGAGAATGCTGACGAGTATTTTTGCCGTTTCATTTGCCGTGATTACGATGGTGCTTTACCTGTTGACCGGTCGCGGTTAAGGAAAGAAGCAGCGTAACCACGTTCGAAAGAGAGCCAAGCGGCTCTTTTTTTCGTTACGTTGTGTGGCATTGCGACCGGTCGAAGGTCGATGACATGCAACTGAGTCAAGGGTAAAGAGTGATCGAGTGAGCTTCATGTTGAACAACGGTGTGCTTACGGGGGGGGAGAAAAATGGTTCGCATCGCCTTCGCGTCGTTAGGATGCAAGACAAACCAATATGAGTCGGACGCCTTGGCAGAATGGTTTCGAAGGCACGATTTTTCCGTTGTTGACGATCGCGAGTCGGCCGATGTTTATGTGCTTAACACCTGTACCGTTACGGCTGAAGCGGAGCGAAAAGCGCGTCAATTGTTCAGACGCTACAGGAAGCTCAATAAGCACGCATTCATCGTCGCTTGCGGTTGTTACGCGCAACGCTCGGATCTGTCCGATATGGCGGATATCTCCGTAGGGACAGTCGGGCGAGCGCAAGTTCCGGCACTCGTTATTGGCGCGTTGATTGAGAGAGGTCTGCTCGAATCAACGCATCGCGAGACGTCGGCATCAATCAAGGATTTCCGGGAACCTATTTGTACCGATATCGGGAAGGATGACGTGCCGATTATACCGGAAAAATGCCTCGTGTATGAGGAGCTGCCGGCACCCGCTATCCCTAACGAGACGCGGGCATTCCTGAAGGTTCAGGACGGTTGTGACAACCGATGCGCTTATTGCGCCATTTCTCTCGCGCGCGGTCCGTCAAGAAGTCGCCATATCTCGAACATTGTCGAAGAAGCGCGGGTACTTGTCGCGCGCGGATTTTCGGAGTTCGTGCTCACGGGGACGAACCTCAATCTATACGGCTCCGATTTTCATAGGCTCAAGGACGCAGGCATTGTATGCGAGCCGTTCCCGTCGTTGTCACCGGGAATATCCGTACCTGAGGCGGCGAGCGATCTCGCCGATGTTATCGTCGCGCTTGATCGCGTTGAAGGTGTCCGGAGGTTGCGTCTCGGATCGATTGAATCGGGACTGATCACAGAAGAATTCATCGAGAAGATCGGTGATGTTGAGAGCCTTTGTCCGTCATTCCATCTGTCCCTGCAAAGCGGCTCCGACCGCATTTTGAAGGCGATGAGGAGGCGTGATACGTGCGACTCCTATCGTGAAGCCGTCGCACGGATTCGATCAGCTTTCCCCGGCGCGGGAATCACGACTGATCTGATCGTCGGATTCCCGGGTGAGACGCGGGACGACTTCGAAGAGACGCTCTCTTTTTGTGACGAGATCGGATTTTTGCGCATCCATGTCTTTCGTTTTTCCCCGCGTCGCGACACGCTCGCCGACAAGATGCCGCATCAAGTTCCCGACTCGATCGCCTCGGAACGGTCGGAGGTCCTGCGCTTGAAGGCGGCACAGCTCGCTGAAGCCGCGATACGTGAGCGCATGGGGCAAACGCGCGCCGTGTTGATCGAGAAGTTCGATGCGCTCGGTCGAGCGGAAGGCTATACGCCCGAATACATTTTCGTCAAGGGACACCGTCTTTTCGGGTTGCGCTGCGTCGAAATGCCGGTGAGAGGTTCCATCGTCCCGATGAAGATCGCGGGTATTGAAGGACAGACTGCGATCGCCGAGATCGTTTGACGACGCTTTGCGTCTTTTTACGCTCGGTTTGCGGACTGTGCTCTACTACCAAGCGCTTCGGAATGGTAAACTTAGTGTTGGAGGTGCCTATGGTCGAACAAAATACAAATCGTTTTGAAATTGGCAGCGAGAAGCGTCTGGCAGCTCATCAGATTATGACAGAAGTCATGGAAGCGTTGGAAGAAAAGGGTTACAACCCGATCAACCAACTCGTCGGTTATTTTCTTTCAGGGGACCCGACATATATAACGAGTCATCTCGGTGCACGCGGAGTGATTCGCCGCATGGAGCGCGATGAGCTGCTCGAAGTTATTCTGAGAGACTACATCGATCGGCTCTAATTTCGTGAACAAGCGAGTGCTCGGAATTGATTACGGGACGAGGAGAGTGGGCATCGCGATAAGCGACCCGCTTCGCCTTCTTGCGCGGCGTTTGGAGACGGTGACACGACGTCACGGCGATGAGCCGGGGCCTGTCGACCATGTTGCGGCGCTTTGCCGTGAATACGATGTCGATACGATTGTCGTAGGCCTGCCTCTCAGGACAGACGGCAGGGAGTCATTGATTGCCGATGAGGCCGTCGTGTTCGCAGAGGCATTGCGAGAAAAGACTGCATTGACCGTCGAGATGTTTGACGAGCGTTATACGTCGCAGCTTGCAGGCCGCGTGATCGCGGAGACGGGCGCCGCAAAACGCGGAAAAAAACGCGACAAGGAGCTCGTCGATCGGCTGGCAGCGGAGATCCTTTTACAAGGATGGCTTGATACGCAAAGAGGCGGGTTAACCGTGAACCGTAAATAACGTGCGGACAAAATGCTATAATGCGTTCGTTCATATCCCGTCGGTGCGGTCAAGACGCGGGAACGGGACATGAACTTCGTAATAAACAATCCTTAAGGGGGTAGTGAGAATGACATTAATCCAGCTTATGTATGCGACGTCGGATGACCGCAGCTGTTGCGAACCGGCATGCTGCGAGGGAGGCAGCGAATTATTTGATGAAGATGATTTTGTCATATTGACCGACTTGGAAACGGGCGAAGAGTATCCTTTTATGTTGGTGGATACCTTTGAATTCGAGAGCGAGAACTACTGTGTCCTGATCGATCCCGATGACATTGAAGAAGAGGAGGTCAGCCTGTTCTTCATGAAAGTTACCGAAGCGGACGACGGTGAAGAAGTGCTGACCGGTCTCGACGAGGATGAAGACGAGCGCGTTTTTGCCGCGTACGAAAAGTTTATGGACGAGCGTGATGAGGCAGAGTTCGAAGACTGAGCGCTTTCGTAAAAGTCGTGCGCCCGCGCGTGATTCGCACGATCGAACCGAGGATCAAGTCCTCGCGATTCTTGTAGACGAGCGCAACGGTCGCGAGTATTACGTCTCCATCATCGACGTTTTTACTCTCGACGGCACGACGTATTCTGTCATGTACAACTATGAGCCTGATGACGGTTCGAGGGTCGACCCCGAGATCGTCATCATGCGCTCATGGCGTGATGAAAGCGGCGAGCAGGCTTTTTCTTCGATTACGAGCAGAAAAGAGCTCAACAGAGTTTTCGATTTCTTCTTTGAGCGTTACACCGATTCGATCATTCGTTCATAAACCGTTCCTGTATCAGGCTCGCTTGAAGGGAAAAGTATGCAGATGTCAGAGATGAATGATCGCGATGGCACACAAGTAAATCAAGATCTTAATTCGCCGGAAAATCCTCCGGAAAAACGCAAATGGCGTCTTAGAGTGCGGACCGTCCTTGTACCGCTCTTTTTTATGCTTCTCCATTCGGCCGTGATGTCCATGGTAATGTTCGTGTATATTCTCTTCTATTCCATGTCGGTTGATCCCGCGACAGCGGAAATACTGCGCAGCAAGTTGGGAGATCCGGCGTTTTTCGCGGAATTGATGATCGAGATAAACGCGCAGACGTATGCATCTCTTTTTTCTATGCTCCTTCTCATCCCTATTTACCTGTTCTACGTTTATGCGAGAAAAGAAAAGGATATCCGGGTTCTCGATCGCGCGTCCCTTTCACCTGCTCAAATCATTAGCTCTATCGTGATTATCATCGGAGCGATGGGCCTCACTCAGCTCTGGATGGCGTTTCTGTCGCAACTCGATTCGTCTTCCGCGCTCGGGGCGGAGTTTGAGAAGTATACGGAGCTTATGAAATACTTCGAACCTTCAGACGGTTGGATGTTCGCCGTTGAGATCGTGACGACAGTGATCCTCGTTCCGATCGGTGAAGAACTTCTTTTCCGCGGAATTATTCAGGACGAGATGCGGCGGGCGTTTCCGCCTGCCTTCGCAATTGTGGTGACATCGCTGCTTTTTGCTATCTTTCACGGTAATGTCATCCAAGGATCGTACGTGTTTTTCGTCGGACTCGCACTTTCACTCGTCTATTACTTGACGGGAAACTTTCTCGTTCCGGTCGTTATGCACGTCGTCTTTAACTTGATCGGATCGGGCACCTTCTCACAGTTGTTTGGTTTGTCGAAACAAGGCGAAACCGTGCTCATGTATGTCTTATACGCTGCGATTCCCTTGATGGTCGCCGGTTTCGTCCGTCTATACCGTTTGCGGGGAGAACGACAGGCCGAAGGAGGATGCGGATGAAGCTCAGCCGGCGAATTATCCCGTCGAGCCTCAGGAGTCGAACTTTCGTCGTCTCCATGATTGCGTTGCTTGTCGTCGTTTCCATAGCGCTGACGGTCGTCTGGCATGCGACGGGCAAGGGGACGAGGCGGGCCGCGAAAGTTGTTCGTCTGAGTGAGGCGGCAACCGGTCGTCAACCGATAAGCGGCGTAGGATGTAATCTGATGGGTTTGCCGGCGACGAATCTCATCAGTAACGGATCGTTCGGTTCCGAGTACATCCATTCTCACTACTTCGCCAGCGGCGGATCGTCAGGAGAATTCAGCGTTAAAGTTTCGGAAACGCTCGATAACGTTCCGCAGGCGGACGGGTATTTCGCCGGTGCATCATTCACCATATTTCGCGAATCTCAAAACGAAATGAAAAAACTGGAGAGCGGTTCAATCGCGGGGTACGAAGCGGGGCAAGTCTCGGGCACGAGAGTCGTCGAGCCGGCAACCGTAATTCCTGAGGGAGTGAAATGGAATGCATTTGCGGAGTTAAATGAGGTCGCCGTCGCTTGCGGCACGGGGGGCTTCATCCTGAGGATGCCGCGTGACGGCGTTCCGGAATACCGCAACATCGGATTCTATGTCGATCTCGTCGCGATAGCAGCAGGTCCGAGCGGTTTTTTAGCGGGCGATTCGACAGGTCGTTTCTATACTTCCTCCGACGGGATCGTGTGGCAACTGATGCCCGTTCATGCGACGGAGGCTGTCCGGACGATTGAGTACATCGCATTGCCCGATTTTGAAAACGGCTTCTTTCTCGCTTCCGCAGCGGCAGGCGAAGTATTTTTCGGACACTTAACCGGACTGGAACCATTAACGGAGATTACAGACGATACCATCACGCGTTTCGTGACAACGGACGATGGCGTCGTATTTGCCTTGGGACTGGAAGGACACGTGATATCGTCGGCGAACGGCGTGAACTGGGAGCCCGAGGAGTCGTTCACGAGCGTCGGCGGCTGGCTCGGCGGAGACGCGGCGGGCGGTATTGCCTTTTTCGTCGGCACGGGCGGGAAGATGGCCATACGCCATGATAAAGGCTCCGTGATAAGGATTGACTCTAAAAATCTTGCTGGCGCTCTAACGGGGAGATTTCACGAAACGGGGCGAAACAGTCGATGGCCCGATCTCACTGACGTCGTCGTCTTAGCGACAAATCGCGTTGTCATCAGGACGGAAAAAGGTACGTTGCTTTACACGGAAGATCAGGGGGAGACATGGGAGCAGGAGGGTCCCTTCTTCGGCGAACAGACGGCAAACGTTGAGCGTATGCGCTCGGGAGATATCTTCGTTGCTCACGGTAATGGCAAAGTGACACGCGCCGAGCTGACGGCAAAATTTACTTTTGAGCCGCGATTGGCAGGCGAAAGCGTCCAGCCCGGTGATCTCATCATGCTGAGTCTGCCTATTAAGCGCGAGTTGGATACGACACAACTTGCCGAACCGTATCGTCAAGATTCGCTCGCGGTCGGTGAATGGGCGATCTCCGGAGGTGCCTCGTTCACAATGGAGCAAGATGCCGATGCCGGAATGGCGGGTCTCGATTCAGGCGGGTCGGGCGCTCTGACGTTTCGTTCTCCGCAAAGTAATGATCAGGATGAGCCTGACGATACTTATCTCGCCATCAAAGACCATCTGTTTTCCGTTGCGCGCGGGACGGTCGAATTGACGGCAGTCAACAACCCGAATCGCTCGTATCTCGATGCGAGAATGACGCAGAAAATCGACTTGTCGAATCTCGTCGTTGACGAATCGAATCCGTTTTTTCAACTCGAATTTGATGCTTATACTTCGGGGGATATTAAAGGTCAAATTGAGGTCTGGTTCTCGGGACCTTTTACGAATACGGGCGAATCCGTTTCTGTCTCCCAAGATGCTTGGGAGCACAGGCGTCTCACGTTCGTCTTTCCGAGAGGCCTGAAATTCGAGGATGAGCTGTGGATCAATTTCGGGTTTTCAGGCTCGGGTACGCTTCATATCGACAATATCTGGTTCGGACGAAACAGCGACGCCCCTCAAGCGCTTTCATCGCTCGTGACGCGGGAAGAGGATGGACTCCACCTTCCTGTCGATGTGATCAGGCTCGATTGCGTTCCGATCGGGCGTTCGAAGTATGCTTCTGAAGCGTGGGCGTTGCCCGAGGGGCGGACGGCGGGAAGGACGAAAGCCGCGACGGCACATAACTTGGGTGCGGCACTTCAGTATACCGAGCGGCTCAACGCCGTTCCTTGGCTTGTGATCGACCTCCGCGTGACATCGCGGGAACTCGTCAACCTCGTTGAATATCTTGCAGGTTCGCCGCTTTCAGCATACGGAAAGTTGCGCTCTCGTGACGGTGCGATCGGTCGATGGAGCGATGCGTTCGACGTGATCTATATGGAAATTACCGATGTGGACGATGTCCTGCCTAACGACATTTCGCGCGCCAATTACGTGCATTGGATCATGGATCAGATCGTAACGGCGCCCGATTACCACGATGTGCAGAACAAAATATTCCTCATCGACGGGATGAAATACGATGACGGACGAAGCCATACATCGGCTGATTACCATGCAGGTGATTTGCTGCTCGACGGCCCAATCAGGGAGTCGGCCGATGTCGAAGCAAACGTCACGCGCTGGGTCAATTCGATCCCGCGCCGACGCATGGTCGGTGACAGATTTATGCCCGAGTTGCTCCGTTCCGTTGACGTGACGCTTTTAGGCGATACGGTGCGGCTTGTCGACGTAGCGCTGCCGCTCGTCGCCGATCTCGGTGACAATTCTACGATTGCCTTAGTCGACGTCAATCTGGCCGACGAGCAGTTTCTGTCAGGCGACCACGCTGCGGTGCGAGCGCTGCGCGTCTGTCGCGATTTGACGGGTAAAGTGTTGTTGGAAAAGCCGGCGGAACTGCTTTCGGAACGCGAGCCGAAGGAGAAAGACTTGGCAGAGCCGCCCGATGGCGATCACTCGCCTACGATTTACTTCTATTCGTATCGCTCGCGCGGAGGAACGACGGCCATCGCCATCAACATCGGCACGGCCCCCGAGATCGTAGCGATCCAAGGCTTCGATGAAAAAGAAGTGTCATTCGAACTTTATGACCATCGCGGTATCGTGATCAGCGAAGGTGTCAATCAGCCTGATCGCGAAAATTATACCTTGCTTCCCGGCGGTATTCTGGTGTTGAGGCAGGAGTCAAATCCTGCGAGCTAGAATGGCGCGGGGTCAATGAATAACAGGATTAACGCCATGATTCCCGGCTTCGGATGAAGCGTCGCGGGAAGATGAGGACAACAAGATAATAGAGGAGAGATACGGATGGATTGGCTTGATGTCATCAAGAGTATCATTTATGGAATAATTGAGGGCGTGACGGAGTGGCTGCCGATCAGCAGCACGGGACATCTGATTTTGCTCGAAAGATTGCTGCCCTTTAAAGCAGGTGAGACGGCCGCGTCGAACAACAAGTTTTTCTCGTTTTTTCTGATTGTCATTCAGCTGGGAGCCATTCTCGCCGTAGTGGTGACGTTTTGGAGGGAGTTATGGCCTTTCCCGCGGAAGCGATTGGCCGTACCTGCAACGAGTCGCGGAGACCACGTTCCGTTCCGTCTGGGATGGACATCTTTCGTCGCCGATAAGCGTATCTTGCGCCTCTGGTGGATCATTCTGATCGCTTGCGTCCCCGCCGCCATTATCGGTCTTCTCTTTGACGAACAGATTGAGGCGATCTTTTACAATCCTTGGACCGTCGCCATCATGCTGATTGTCGTCGGCGTCGCTTTCTATCTCGTCGAACAAGGACTGAAGAAGAAAAGAAAAGTGCCGCGTATTGTACGTATTGAGCAGATCGACTGGCGTGTTGCCTTGATTATCGGCCTGTTTCAAGTTGTAGCCGCCGTTTTTCCCGGAACGTCGAGGTCAGGAGCGACGATTCTCGGCGGACTCATGATCGGGATGAGCCGTCCGCTCGCAGCGACCTTTACATTCTATCTTGCCGTTCCCGTGATGTTCGGCGCAAGTCTGCTGAAGCTTCTGAAAATCGGTCTCGATTACAACCTGATTCAATGGCTGTCGATTTTCGTCGGCATGGGGGTTGCCTATCTGGTGTCAATATTAGTGATCCGGTTTCTACTCAACTACGTCCGCAAACGCGATTTCCGCGTTTTTGCCTACTACCGTGTGGCGCTGGGAATTATTGTACTCATTGCGGCAATTGCCGGTTTTTTCAAAACACCTGTCTAACATGGGTTTAGAGGTAAATACATGAGGACATTCTCTCGAGAAGACTTCTTTGAAGCAACCGATTCCATCGCTTCGCCGAATCGTGAACGTGAGCGACGGGCGAAGTTCCGTTGGAACTCGCTTTGCAAACCGATAGGCTCGTTCGGCATCTTGGAGACGGTCGTTGCAAGGTTGGCCGGGCTAGCTCCCGGCGACGAGCTAGCGCTGAAGCCGCGCGCCGTTTTTGTGTTTTCGGCGGACAACGGTATCGTCGCGGAAGGAGTCTCGCAAGCAGGCCAGGAAGTGACTGCTCAGGTCGTGCGCAACATCGCCGACGGGCGCGCCACGATCAATATTCTCGGCAGGGCAACAGACTGTGTCGTCATCCCCGTCAATCTCGGCGTCGTCGAGCTCGAACGCGATTATCCCGGCGTCGTTCATACGCCCGTCATGCCGCATGGAACGAACAATTTCCTCATTGAAGACGCAATGAGCGAAGAGGAGATGATGATCGCCGTACGTGTCGGCATGGAATTATCAGTTAAAGCCGCATCGGAAGGTTTCAAGGTTCTAATCGCGGGGGAGATGGGAATCGGCAACACGTCGGCCGCGACAGCGGTGCTCGCCGCGCTCACCGGCCGTCCCGCATCTGACTTGACCGGCCGAGGGGCGGGGTTGTCAGACGACGGACTGGAGCGGAAAATTCAAGTGTTGACCGACGCTCTTGCGGCGCGCAAGGTTGATCGCTACAACGCCTTTGATGTTCTTAAAAAAGTCGGCGGCCTCGATATCGCGGCGATGGTTGGCTTTTATGCGGGCGCCGCTATGACAGGGACTCCCGTCGTCCTTGACGGTTTGATCTCACTTGTCGCGGCGCTGACGCTCGTTCGACTCGTTCCCGAGGCGCGCTCCGTCCTATTCGCGTCACATCTGCCGGCGGAAAAAGGCGGCGAGACGGCTCTTCGCGAATTGGGAAACGGTCCGTGTCTCGGGCTGAACATAAAACACGGGGAAGGGGCGGGCGCTCTCATGTTACTGCCTCTCTTGGATCTTGCTCGCGCCGTTTATCTTGAATCACTGACATTTGATGAAGGCCGCGTCGAGCCTTACGAAGTTTACGATCAGCCGTGGTAACGCTTTTTATCGGAGGTTCTCGAAGCGGTAAGTCGAGACTTGCCGAGCGATACGCCGCGACGAGGCGCAAAGATCGTCTGCTTTACGTGGCGACGCTGCGACACGGCGGCGAAAGAGAAAATCTTGAGCGCATCAAAAGGCATCGGGCGATGCGGGCGGGGCGATCGTTTGAGACGATTGAACTCTACACGCCTGACGAACTCGACCGTTGGTGCGATGAAATAGACGGGGAAGACCGCCCGGTCGTGTTGCTTGACTGCTTAGGCATCATGCTGTCGCAAGGCAAATATTCCGAAAGCGACGGCGGTCAATGGACTGAGATAGAGAATAGAGTTGTCGAGAGCGCTACAATGGGCGCATTAAAAAAGCTGGCACAAAAGACGGAGGAGCTGATCATCGTCGCACCCGATATCTTCAAGGCGAAAGCACCCGATCCGTCGACCGACCGCTACATGCAGCTTTTAGGCCAGGTACTGCAATCGATTGTGGAGACGCTTGAGGCGTCTGTCGTCGAAGTTATCGCGGGAATACCAATTATCCGGAGAGATCGAACAGGTGCATTGACCCGCTTTGTGGATCAGGGAGATAACTAATTGCGAGCGGTTCGCTTGACACTATTCGCGGATCAGTCGTTATATCAAGTTGGAGTATCGTGAACAGGATGTGGTAGAGATGCGGAAAGATCGTGTGAAAAGGCGAAGCAAGACGGGGCGAAAAGGGGGCAGACCAAATCTCTGGAGAAGCTTCTGTTTGGCGATGTCGACTTTCACTATTATCCCTTTTCCGCAATACACCTTTCACCCCGTTTACCTGTCATGGTCTCTAGCGTTTTTCCCGCTGGCGGGGTTCGCGGGGGCGGCTTTTGCCGGCGCGTCTCTATTTCTTCTCAGCCTGTTGGGTTTGAGCGCCTTCTTCCGCGCCGTTACCGTACTCGTCTTGCTTGTGCTCTCTTCGGGCGCGATCCATCTTGACGGCTTCGCCGATACGTGCGACGCTCTTTTTTCAAGACGTGATCGACGGGTGCAGTTGGAGATTATGCGTGATCCTCACATTGGCGTCTATGCGGTGATCGGAACTGTTCTTTTATTATTAACGGCCTTGGCTGCATGGACGGAGATTTTGGCAACGGAGCGCATACTTCTTATCATCGCCTCATTACTTTACGGTGTCTTCGGGCGTTCGATGTCGGGACTTTACAGCGCTTCGCTTCCCTCTGCGCGAAGAGACGGAATGCAATATGCCCTTCGTGAGAGAATGCCGAGAAAGGCTAAAGGAATCCTCATTTTCTTCCTTTCAATCAGCGCTCTTTCGGTGATTGCGACGGCACACTGGAGCGGAGTCATCGCTGTCGGATTATCGCTCATTTTTTTCCTTTTGTTCAGCCGTTTTTCCTTAAAAGCGTTTGGAGGTGCGACGGGAGATCTGGCAGGTTTCTTGTTTTGCGTGACGGAGGTCGGCGGATGGGTCATTTTCGCTTTGACGCGAGCGCTGCCCGCTTGGTACTAAATGGTATTGGTAAAGAGAAGAGGCGAAAGCGTGAAAGACTTCGGGACATTCATTTTCGTAACAGGCGGTGCCTACCAAGGGAAATTAAACTACGCACTTTCTTTGTGCGCACCGCATCCTGTTGCCGTTATTGAAGGCGAAGCGATTCCCGAGATTTGGTTTTCTTTGAGCCATGAGCCGCGCCGTTTGAGCGAAATGAATGCAATGCGTTTAGTATCGTCAGAAGGAAATCATCGTGAATATGGAGCGGAAAGCATCGCTTTCGATATCGTCATTGTCAATCACGTTGAACGGCTCGTTGGAACGATTGGGAAATTGTCAATCACTCCGGAACAAGCGCTCGAAAATCTGCTCGCGAACTTCAAGCGATCGAGCCAGATCGGTCGACTGATTTTTATAGCTGATGAGGTCGGTTCAGGTATTGTTCCTCTCGGAGAAGAGGCGAGGCTCAATCGAGAATATGCCGGACGACTTGCCGTCGCATGCGCATCGAAAGCATCGCAGGTCGTTCACGTTCTGGCGGGAGTCCCGATCATCATCAAGTAAGGCTGTAATTTACCCCGCACAGATGAACGTTCCCTTGGAACGGCGTGGAAGATAGGGATCTACTAGAGCGGAAAAAGACAAAAACCGGTCAAGGCCGGCGCACATAGCGCCGGCCTTGATAACTTTTTGCAGGCGCCAAGCCTACACCTCGGCAGCAAGGCTGCGCTGGTTGATTTGCAGATACGCTACCACAATCAGGTTCATGGCGATCTTGAACAGCGCTACGGCCCACATGCCGACCACGTCGAGCAGGATGCCTGCTACCGCCATGAATACGATCATGCTGATAGGCTGCATCATGTTCAGACCGCCGATGGCCGCTCCGGTCTTATCGCGCGGGGCAATCTGTGTAACGATTGCGTTGGGGACGGTCGTCTCGCCCGCAAAGCCGATGCTCACGAGTATGGCGGGCAACAGCATGAACATGCTGAAAGGGTTTTTGCACGCCGCCATGAGCGCAAAACCCGCCGTCGCGATCAGGCATGAAATCTTCAGCGTACGGATCTTGCCGATGCGATCCATGCCGATGGCGAATACAGGGAATGCGAACAGGCTCACGATGCTGCTGAGTATGATGGGCAGTACCACCTTGGCGGGCGCCTCGGAAGCGGAAAGCCCATAATCCGCGGAGGCTTTTGTTGCCCAAGTCACAAGAACGGCGGTGATAACCATGATATCGGTGCGTGTGCAGAGCGCCGCAAGGTAGCTTGCGCGCATTGCCTTGCTCTTTTTTAGCAGCGGCAGCACGTCCTTAAAGCGCGTCTTTTTTGACTCAACGGTGAGCTTGCGATTTTCCCTAAGAAAGAAGAACGTAACGACAAAGCCGGTCAACGCCACGGCGATGCTCACGTAGAAGCCCGCCCTCACGCCCATCTTCGCGATGACGCTGGTATAGATGCCGTTGGCGAATATGGCAGCGATGCCGTTTGCCATGCTGTAGGCGGTCATGCCCTTGCTCTTGTCGCGTGCGGAAGTATAATCGGACATCAGCGCCATCAGCGTTGAGTTGGTCATTTGGTTGGTCACGCCGACCAACGAGCGCGCAAAGAGCGCGAACGCCGTTACGATTGCCAGCGAGGCGGCCGCGGGGACCAGCGCAGGTGCGAGCAGATAGATGACGTTGCCAAATAGGATGAACGCGAAGCCCGCGCCGATGACCTTTTTCCGGCCGATGCGGTCGCTCAGTGCGCCCGTGTATCCGGCAAAGAACAGCATCATAATCTGTGCGACATTGGTCATCATCGTGCTCGTCCTGCCGAGCGAGGTGATCGGCAAGCCGATAACCTCGGTTAAGTAGGGTGATATGAGCACGGAGTTGGCGGAGCCGAACATGGCCGAGAGCATGATCGTAAAAAACAGTAGCTTGAAGTCCAGCTTGCGCAGCGTACCGGAGACTGACAGGCCGAATATGGAGTAGCGCTTTTTTTCGCGCCGGATGGCGGCGAATTGTTTCTTCTCGTGCGGTGCGGCGTTCCCCAAGTCTACGCGTAACTCCGTCACCTCGCCCGTCGTTACGACTGTTTCGACAGCGCGCTTATCCTTCTTGCCGGTGCGGACGTAGTATGTGCCCGGCGGAAGGTTGGAAAAGACCGCCACGCCGTTTTCATCCGTTGCGAGCGTATCGCGTATACCCGGCACATCAAAGCTGAATAAGTACAGCTTGCGGAACGCGACAGGTTTGCCGTCTTTGTCCGCTACCACAACGCGTAACGACGGCACGATCGGTTCGTCGAGCGATACGGTATTGGGTGCGCCGTATTGCTCGAGGAATTTACAGGTCTGCCCCACGGTATAGTATGCCGTGTCCTCGGTAAATACGTTGACGATCACGCTGACGGTCGCGGTTCCGTGGCGGCAAAGTGTGTTGTTGTCACCTTCCTCCTTGCCGCTGTGGTCGCAGGCGATTTCAAAGCAGCGCTCTGGCGTGAACTCTTCCGTTTCGGCGATCAGGCTTTCAAGCCGTTCAAGGCGGCGCAGGGAGGAGATGTTGGCCGTTTCATTGAGCTCAACGCTGTTTAGCGCGGCAAAATCCTCCTCGAAGTGGTTGGTAAAGGCGATGCAGGAAACGTCGTCCTTTAGAGGTTTCGGTTCGGACACGCGCATCTCGGCGCTACGCAGTTGCAAATCCACAACGCGCTTCTCCTTGAAGTTGCCTATGAGGAAGCGCACACCCTGATGAGCAAACGTTCCGCCCGCATCAAGATGTGCGCGAAACATGGCGACGGCACCGTCGACGGTCTCGCACTTGGCCAGCACTTCACGCGCCATGATAAGTCCCGGCAGACCGACCGTCGCGCCGCGGTTCGGGCGGCCCACGTTGTAGGTTACGCATAGCTTTTGGTCGTTGATGCCGAGTCCCACGCCCACATTGCCCGGCGAGAAGAATGAAAGAAACGCGTGTTCGCCTGTGTCGGGCAGATAGTGCATCAGTGCACCGCCCTCCGCCTGTGGGGGCGCGTCGGTGATGTGTGCCATAATGAGCTTCTCGGGCGTAAGGAAGGCGTAAGCTGAGCAGGCCTCTGGCTCAACGTGTTCCACTTCGTCTGCAAAGCGCGCCTTCTTGCTGATACGATCGTCCTTTTGCTTTTGCACGATGTCATAGCCGATGTTCCAGCCCATCACGGCTTCCATGGCCTTTTGGTAGTCACAGCCGCGTAGCGCGGCGATCTCGTCCGCCATGCCGTGCATCTGCTGCTTGCATGAGTCCGGCATGAACGGCTCAATTTTCTGATAGTATGCCTCGAAATCCTTCCCTGTGATGCCGAATATCATGCGGAACAAATTTCTGCTCTGCATAATCTCGTCCGGGAAGTTGCGCGCTAGTTGCCGGCCAATATGCTCCCAACTTCCTGAAAGCTGGATGGCAGTGTACTGCCTCGTCACGGGCTTGTCCATTGTGCTCCCCCTTGTTCTCTTTTGATCTGTTGATAACGGTGGATTTGTGATCTTGTCTTACGACCCTGACGGTTGATTTTGGAGAAAACTGTCGATTATGGTTATTTCCTCGGATTCAACTGTACATTATACACTACTAATATCGCGTTATCTACGGGGCTACATAGCATATTTCACATAAACCGCATAAACCACAAGAAACACCATGCTCGAATCAAAAATTACGGATGCGAACGGAAAGCTACGCATGCGCTCGAAAACATCACAAGTTGTGCCCATGCAGACGGGAGTCCCGCTTATCATCAAGTAGGGTTATTTTAGAATCCATGCCTCTTTCCGTCCGGTTTTATTCTTCATTCGGCAGTAAAGAAAGTGCGCTGAATGCCAAAGTAATCTGGACAGTAGAGTAGGCAATCAAGAATCGACTCAAACGCT
>MTKW01000022.1_pt1 | contig 49561 bp, 43 predicted proteins | sample 1042761 | NCBI WGS metagenome assembly MTKW01 (sample SAMN06205366, study PRJNA360243) | anaerobic digester metagenome | biome: Wastewater treatment plant; feature: Anaerobic digester sludge; material: sludge; isolation source: anaerobic digester fed with sludge from wastewater treatment plant ... | reverse complement strand
AGTAATCAAAATTGGAGTAACTCCGGTACCGCATGCTGAGATAGTTGAATTAATAAAAGACGATCTTGCAAAAGAAGGAGTAGAGGTTGAAATAGTTGAATTCAACGACTATGTAACCCCAAATATGTCATTGGCAGATGGATCGATAGATGCAAACTTCTTCCAACATGAGCCATATTTTAAGGATATGACAGAGTCTAAAAACTTGGATTTGGTATCAATAGGAAATGTTCATATTGAACCCATAGCATTATATTCTGACAAACATAAATCATTGGAAGAACTTCCGGATGGAGCACAGATTCTAATTCCGAATGATCCTTCAAACGGATCCAGAGCATTATTACTTCTCGAATCAGCAGGACTTATTAAGCTAAAAGATCCAAGCGATGTAAATGCGACTGAAAATGATATAACAGAGAATCCTAAGAATCTAAAGTTTACCGCACTTGAAGCAGCATCAATTGCTAAAGCTTATACAGATGCAGATGCAGCCGTTATAAACTCTAACTTTGCTATCTTGGCAAAACTTAATCCTGTAGAAGACGGATTGATTATGGAGAAGGTTGATTCACCATATGCGAATCTAGTCGCTGTTAGAACCGCAGATAAAGACCTAGAAAAATTCAAAAAGCTAATGGATGCTCTTCATACTGATAAGGTAAAAGACTTCCTTAAAGAAAAATATGAAGGAGCAATAGTTCCGGCATTTTAGCATTCTGCTAAATATTAGAAATATTGGGTATATAATTAATAGAAAATTAGATACTAGATTGAAGTTTTAACTGAAGACATATCGGGCAAAATACCTGAAACTTTTAGATTTCACCAAACATATCGTTTGGTGAAATTTATTTATACGGAAAATATGTTTTATTGTGATGCATAAACTATTTAACCTATACTAAGGAGGAAGATTATGAATCAAATAGATAAGATTCGAAGTGAAATCGAGGAAGATCCCGAAAACGCTCATTTTAAAGAACTAGGGTATAAGCCCTTATTTGTTGCGCATGAAAAAGCTAAAATCGTAGTAATAGGCCAAGCTCCGGGAATAAAAGCACAAAGTGCCGGTATTGCATGGCAGGACGAAAGTGGAAATAGACTTAAGGAGTGGCTTGGGATAGATGAAGAGACCTTCAGAGACGAAACTAAAATATCGCTTTTACCAATGGACTTTTATTATCAGGGAAAAGGTAAATCAGGAGATAAAGCTCCCAGAAAGGGTTTTGCTGCAAAATGGCATACAAAACTTCTCAATCTTATGCCCAATGTAGAGCTGATAGTTTTAACCGGTCAGTACTCTCAGAAATACTATTTAGGTAAGGATGCAAAAAAGAATTTAACTGAAACTGTTAAGGCTTACAAGGATTATCTTCCAAAATACTTTCCGATAGTTCATCCATCTCCACTTAATTTTAGATGGCTTGATAAAAATCCTTGGTTTGAGGAAGAAGTAGTTCCCGAACTGCAGAGTAAGATTAAGCAGATACTATAAATAGAAGAGAACAAAAAATGTAGAAAAATCGGTTTATTGACGGTTTTCAAAAACAAAAACTCTATCTCATGTCAAATGTTCAAAGGGGTAGAGTTTAATTTTGTTTAAAATCAAAGAAAAGACTAGTATTATCAAAACAATAAGTCTTAATAAGTTAAATATTGTAGAAATATGATTAAATGGTGTATAATCAATACATAACTCTTTTAGAGAGGGAGTGGAATAATTTTGAAACTTAATTGGAATAAAAAATATACTACAATTGCTGTATATGCTTTCTTGGTCATAATAGCGAGTGCAGCATGTTTTGTAATTTTCAACCAATTTGGAATAGTATTAAATGGGATAAATAAAGTGCTCGGCATGCTAAGTCCATTTTTCATTGGAGGAGCTATTGCATATATACTTAACTTTTTGCTTAGGTTCTATGAACATATATTATTAAAACGTGGACCTTTTCTAAGATTAAGTAAGAAGCGTAGAAAAACTATAGCCATTGCATTAACCTATTTGACTATTTTGGTAATTATATTTGCGATTATGAATTATGCGGTACCGCAAGCCGTAAAATCCATAAGTCATTTGATAGACAATACTCCAAGGTATATTTCGGAAGTCATTGACTGGGCGGAAGCAACCTTTGAAAAATTGAATTTAAGCGAAGAGTTTATAGATGAATTCAACGAGAAAGCCAGAGAATTCTTGGGCAATATCAACAATATGATTAAGAGCATGTTGCCTGTCGTAGGATCTTTTATTAGTTCCACTATGTCCAAAGTGACAAGCTTTATTTTAGGATTTATTATTTCAATCTATATACTGATTGAAAAAGAAAAATTTGCTGCGCAGTCCAAGATGATTCTCTATTCGTGGATGAGTGTAGATAAGGCGAATTATACTATAAACTTAGCTTCCAGAATGCATAATTTGATGAAGAAATTTTTGCTCGGACAGGGTTTGGATACCCTTATAGTTGCAATTGTATTTTTCATAGTACTTCTCATAATGAAGGTACAGTATGCCGGATTACTTGCATTCTTGCTTGGAGTTACCAATATGATTCCATGGATAGGACCATGGCTTGGTGCTATACCTGCAGCGATTATTATACTTTTCCAATCTCCTATTAAGGTAGTTTGGTTTGTAATTGCTGCACTGGTTATTCAGCAAATTGACGGAAATCTATTGGCGCCGAGAATCCACGGTGAATCCCTGGGAGTGTCAGGATTTTGGATAATCTTTGCAATTGTAGTCGGTGGTAGTCTATTCGGATTCTTGGGAATGCTGATAGGAATTCCGGTCTTTGTACTGATTTATTCACTGATTAGAGAATTTACTGAAAAAAGACTTGCGAAGCGTAATCTACCTTCCAGGTCAGCATATTATAAAGACAATATACTTCAAGTTGCAGAGGATGAAAAAGAGAACAAGGAGTTGTAGATATTGGATAATAGAACGAAAGGAATTCTGTCTTTAATTGCATCTACCGCATCATTTTCACTGATGGGCGTTATGGTTAAGATGACAGGTGGGAAAATACCACTGATGGAACAGGTTTTCTTTAGAAATTTTGTCATGCTATTTATCGCTGCCTACTGGGTAAAGAAAAGTGGATCATTGTATTTTGGTCATAAAGGGAACAGGCACCTACTTCTTTTCAGATCTATGTTTGGGTTTATGGGGGTAGTTACGACTTTCTATGCCACCAATAATCTTTACTTGGGAGATGCACAATCACTATTAAAACTGGCGCCATTTGCGGTAACAATACTTGCAGTTGTATTTTTAAAGGAACATATTACTAAAGTTCGTATATTGGCACTGATTTTCGCTTTTGTCGGAGCTTTAATAATAATAAATCCCCAGTTTAATTCGGAAATCTTTCCGTCACTGGTTGCATTGTCGGCAGCATTTTTTGCCGGATCTGCATATGTACTCGTAAGCTATATTTCAAGAAAACCGAATAAGGAATCGGGAATGACGATAATTTTTATTTTTTCCTTCCTTTCCTGTATATTCTCGCTACCTTTTATGCTTATGAACTTTGTAATACCAACACCGCTTCAGCTGTTTCAGCTGCTCATGATTGGTGTATTTGCAGCCATGGGACAGTATTTCGTAACAACTGCTTATGGATTTACAGATGCATCGGCAATCAGTATATTTGACTATGTAGGGGTTATTATCTCGACAATACTCGGAAGACTTGTATTCGGAGAAAGTTTAAAACAAACGAGCTATATCGGGATGGCAATCATCATATTAAGCGGACTCATTTCATATTATGATGTCATGCATATTAAGAAAAATGTAAGTTTAAAGTAAAAAACGGCCAATTGGCCGTTTTTTGTTTGAAAAATATGTGTCTAGCTAATAGATTGATTAAGTAATGAATAATATTATTTATATTAAGAAAAATATATTTAGTAGATATGACTTTTAAAAAGCAGAATGCCGAACTATAAACTTTATATTTTGTTGATACACAAGATATAAAGTAATTTCTATCAAAATAATGTCAATTGAATAAATTTTTTGAATATGATATATTGTAAACGGTAAACCTGAAATAACTTATATTTGCATATTTTAAGTGGATAAGGGTATCACTATGGATGTGTGCTTTAGTTTAAATATAAGTTTGTAACAGGTTTTGTTTTTTGCAAAATACAAAAAAATAGGAGGAAGTATGAAAAGAGTTATAGCAATGTTGTTAGCATTAGTGATCATAGTAGGGTCAATTAATGTGCCGGTTTTAGCATCTTCTCTAGAGAATGTTGATTCAATTGAAGATCCGGTAGGATTAAAAATAGTAGATCAGTACAAACAGCTAATAAAAGAGGAATTGACCGTTACTGTCAGTAGAGGATTTCCGTTGAAAAAAATTGCTGAAATAAAAACTGTTAATGGTATATTGAATACTGAAAAAATACCGATTGGTCAACCACTGATGTTAACTCTGGTAGATTCATCTAAGTATGAAATTCCTGAAGACTTTTTACTAAATTTAATAACAAAAACTACTTGTGAAAATAGCGATTTTGAAGAAGTAGATTATGTAGAGCTTCATAATTATAATGCTGTTAAAGTTGAAGTAAAAGCTGATGGGAATACTTGCCTAGACCCAATAAAATTTAATCTTAAAGAGGGACAAAATAATAAAGGAATTGAGTCTAAAGATGGGGCACTATATTTTGATGTTGAAAAAGGCAAAGAGTACAGTTTGTCATTAATAGACACAGATAAATATGAGTTTGAAGATCTGGATTTTACAGCCAGTAAGGATATGTTCGGTAACCATAAAATTTACAAGAATGAAACACATATAGAATCAATAAATTTAAAAGAAAAAAATAAAGTAGAAAGTGTTGATGTTGTAAATCAATATGAACAACCGGTTTTAGAAGAAGTAAAAATTACGGTAACTAAAATGAAAGGATATTCAAGTGAATTAATAGGGGAATTCACGGTTAAAAATGGAAAACTAGAAGGAATAGAGTTTGAACCGGGTAATTATTACGGATTAGAGCTAACGGGTGACCCTGTATACAATGATTTAGATGATCTCGTATTTTACAATAATGATAGAGAATTTGAATACGATAATGGAGAGACATCTAAAAATATTGTTCTCTATAATCATAGATTAAAAGATATAGAAGTTTTATTTGAAAACAAAAAAGTATCAGAAACGCTAAGATTTGAATTAATAGACGATGTCGGAGTCAAGGCTTTGAAAACATCTGAGGGAAAGCTATATATCAATATAGACAAAAATAAAAATTATACTTTAAAGCTTGTAGATGACAGTGTTTATGAATCTGAAGATATAATACTAACAACAAAAACCGATATGTTTGGAAATATAAAACTACTTACAGAAGACGGGCAAGAGTTCAAAAGAATAATTCTAAATAAAAAACCGATAAAAGAAAATATTAAATTACCGATTCTGTGTTTAACCTGTGGTGCAACACCGGTTAAAGATGCATTAGATTTTGAACTTACGAGTGTGGACGGAACAGAAAAAGTCAAGAGTTTTGATGGAAACCTTGAATTTTCGATGATTGTAAGTAAAGAATATAGTCTAAAACTAATGAGCAATAGCTCTTATAAAATGGATGAGTTCAAATTGGTTTTAAAAGCTGATAAATCTATCGAATCTGTAGAAGGCGATAAAATTACTGAAATTAAGCTTACAAAACTACTCGATGATCCAAGTCCATGTCCATCTACAACATGCGAATTTTCTGATGTTAAAATAAAATTAGCTGATATCCCCGTTGTCGATAATCAAGGGAATCCGGTAAAAGAAATAATTACTTTTAAGTTATTTAACGGAACAAAACAAGTTTTTATCGGTGATGTAAAAGCTGTTGATGGGAAAATACCTGCCATTGATGTTTATGAAAAAGATACCTATATACTTTATTCAAGAGATTCCAAATATATCATCGCTGACAAACCTTATGAATTAGAAGTTAATGAGCTTTATTTTATGCCAAACGGCGATGGGAAACTGCCGGTAAGAAACACCTTGAGCAAACAATATGAAGATGGTGTAGAAAAAAATATTGAAAATATTGTGGTTAGAGAATTGTCAGAAGGTGAAATTGCAAAAGATAAAGTTGAAGTCACTTTGCCTGTATATTATGGTTCGGCTAAATACAGTGGTCCAGGAAGTGTGATTTTTACTAGTGAATTCGATAAGGTAAATGCATCTATAGAAAATGGGCAAATAAGTGTTCGATTATTAGAAGATGTTCAGTATAGCTTATCTTTTACTTTCGAAGATTTTGCAATAGAAAACTTCCCGCTTACGGTAAAAGACAAATCGGAACGTTCTGCTAATTCACCATGGGGAAGAGGCAAATACGCATATGATCATTCAACATGTAGAGGTTTAGATAAGATACAATTAGTAGATGCAGGTAAGGAAAACAATAATAATACAACTCTTACATGCTCAAATGGGAGAACAACAGTTTCGGGGATGAATTTTAAAGATCTTTTATTAATGACTACTGCAGTAGATAAATCTAACTTCGAAAACTTAAAGGATAGAAATGTTCAAATTATTCGCGTCCTACTAATCAATACGAGAAGATGTGAAGTATCAAAAATGGCCGCAGGTGATTTTGCAATTTTGAGAGATCTTGAGCCCGACAAAGAATTAAAAGAAGTTTACTTTTTAAAACCATCAGGAGAACTTGAAAAAGCTGAATACACCAGAGAATCCAACAAGGTTCTTGTGAAAACAAATTCGATGTCTATCAATGATTTAGTAATTGAATATAAATCTGAAGAACAAGAGCCGGAATATCCGGATGAAGATGTAATAATCACATTTGATCCGACATTAGATGGAACTTTAAATGAGGATAAAACAAATGATTTAGGAGAAAAGAAAGTGTTTAATGTCAAGAAAGGCTCGACTTGGTCTGAAGTGAAGGCAGATGGATTAGAAGTTCCGATAGCAAAGTACAAAGACGAAACTAGAGTGTTTGACAAATGGGAGCCTGAATTACCTGAAGATACGGATATCATAGAAATAGCAAAAGAGTACAAAGCTGTCTACAAAGAAAACCGAACTGTATATAAAACAGATCCTAAAAATCCTGAAACGCCTGAAGATTATGTCTTAATCACATTTGACCCGACATTAGACGGAACATTAAATGAGGATAAAACAAAAGAGTTAGGAGAAAAGAAAGCATTTAATGTCAAGAAAGGCTCAACTTGGACTGAAGCGAAGGAAAATGGATTAGAAGTTCCGGCAGCTCAATACAAAGACAAAACGAAAACTTTTGACAAATGGGAACCGGAGCTATTAAAAGATATAGATACAATTACAGAAAAAACTGAATTTATTGCTATCTATAAAGAATTAGAAACGGTGAAACCGGTTGAACCGGAGGACCCCGTAAAACCTATAGATCCGCAAGAACCTGTTAAGCCACAAGATCCTGTTATTCCATCAGTTCCAACAAAACCGACAACTCCTTCAGATAAAACAGAGAATATTGAAAGATATTCAGGAAATGATCGTATTGAAACAGCGATTGAAGTTTCAAAAAGGTATTATGGAACAGCAAGTACTGTAATTTTGGTGCGTGCAGATAAATTCCCGGATGCATTAACAGCCAGTACAATTGCTTATTCCTATAATGCACCTATACTACTAACATATTCGAACGAACTGGATGAAAGGACAGCAGCTGAAATTACGAGACTCGGTGCAAATAGAATCATAGTTGTTGGTGGAATTAATTCAGTAAGTACAAATGCATACGAAGGTGCATCTAAACTCGTGAATAAAATCGAACGAATAGATGGTGTAGACCGTTATGAAACGGCAAAAGAAGTAGCAAAACATCTAATAAAACTTGAAGGCAGTACTGGTAAAGCTATTATTACCACGGGTGAAAACTTCCCTGATGCACTCAGTATCAGTCCATTTGCGGCTAAGAATCACTATCCAATTCTATTAGTTAGACAGAATGAGATTCCGCAGATGACAAAAGAAGCATTAAGTGGATTGAATATTACAAGCTCATATATCGTTGGTGGGAATGATTCTGTAAGTGAAACAATTGGTTCCGAGCTTCCTAATGTAATTGAACGAATTCATGGACAAACTCGATATGAAACTTCTCTTGAAATAGCTAAACGTTGTTTTGATAATGAAAAACATACATTCATTGTAAGTGGCGAAGAGTTTGTGGATTCAATGGTTATTGGACCTGTGGCAGCAAAACTTGATTGTCCTGTAATCACTCCAAGACCAAGCATATCGACGGCGGATTCAATAAAAGGCTATTTAGAAGAATCAACTATAGATAGTATTACAATCATCGGTGGTGAAAAAGCTATATCTAAAGCTGTTGAAAATGAACTTGAAAATATATTTAAATAAACTACCAATAAAAGAGCATGTGGATTGCATGCTCTTTTTGTGTATGACATTAGTTAACGAACTATAATGAAAAATCATTTTATACTCACAGATATGTAGAGCATATAAAACACTCATCGATAGGAAACTAAATTTTAAATAAATACCATCTATACTTAGTAGTTTCGTAAACGAGTTGAAAAGGCTTCATAAGCCCATTTACAATCCCTTGACAATCATATCTGAGCATCAAAACTCCGGCTTTTTTAGTCTGTTCGATGTGTAGGATGCTGTCAATAGAGATGACTTCCTGAGAGGAAGTTTCAGGAGAATCAATTCTAAAACGTATGGGATTAGGTAATCCTTTGAGATTAAAATAAGCAATTACTTCAATTTCTTTCATAAGTACTTTCATAAAATCAAATCCTTTTTTGTGGTTAATTTAGCTGAGATTTACAAGTTTTGATATAAGGCTTTTAAGTTTTGTTGTAGGGGAGATGTGATCTTATCGAACGTGGGGCTATGGTATCAAAGCAAAATCTTTGTTTGCAACTTCGGTCCCCATGTATTAAAAAGAGTTTTTTATCCAAAAGAGGGATATGTTGTGATTTTTCTGACTTTGGAAGGATTTAATAGAAAAATCTACCACTCAAAAAGCGACACCCTAGCAATACGATTTTAAATTTTTTCAACTTGAATTACTCTAAATTATTCTAGTCTTTTATCTTTTTATGAACAAAAGCGACATCTCTTCGTCGCTACCTCCAGTACACCCAGCGAAACGATTTTAAATTTTTCTGACTTTGGAAGGTTTTAGTAGAAAAATCCATTTATTGTTCTGTAAGGTTTAGATTCTATTCTTTCAAGCGAAGCAGTATTGGAATCATATGAAGTAACCGAAATATGACTTTACACAGGTAAGTGAACGGAAGATAAGTACAACTTATTCCGATATTATTTCTTTATGTCTTTTATCTTTAGCCTTTAATCTTTTATCTTTTATTTTTTAACCTTCTAATCTTTTGACTTCTGCGATACACAGGGGTTATATAAAAATACAAACACAGGAAATCCTAGATTTCCATCTGCTCGGACGTGGGGCCTATGGTATCGAAGCAAAATCTTTATTTGCAACTTCAGTCCCCACGTATAAAAAAGAGTTTTTTTATCAAGAAGAGGAATATGTTGTGATTTTTCTGGCTTTGGAAGGTTTTAGTATAAAAATCAATTTATTGTTCTGTAAGGTTTAGATTTCAGTCTTTCAAGCGAAGCGGTATTGGAATCTTATGAAGTAACCTAAATACGATTTTACACAGGTAAGTGAACGGAAGAAAAATTACAACTTATTCCGACACCATGTCTTTTGTCTTTTAATCTTTTATCTCTTAATCTTTTATCTCTTAATCTTTTATCTTTTATCTTTTTATCTTTTATCTTTTTATCTTTTATCTTTTTATCTTTAATCTTTTTATCTTTTATCTTTTTATCTTTTTATCTTTAATCTTTTGTCTTTAATCTTTTGTCTTTAATCTTTTAATCTTTCAATCTCTTAATCTTTAATCCTCTAATCTCTATATTCCCCAAACTCTTAAGTAAGCAAACTCGACATCATCGGATACTCCTCTTCCTCTATAACCCCTCCAATAACCGGCGAAATCCCCGAGTTTAAAAATATTGAACGGTGTATGGATTTCAGCCCGTATTTTAAGCGTATGGAATCTATGGCTTCGTCTAAATTATCATAGTCTTTTTTGTAATCATCAAAAAGGGAAAGCTGGACTGCCTTATCATCTGTAAGTCTACCTGCTCTAACAGATATATGTCTGATCGGTTCGCCTGTCCATATCTTTCTGAAAATTTTTCTGGCCATATTATAAATCGACTCAGTTGCATTTGTGGGGGAGTACAGTTTTCTCTCCATTCCATAATGAAGAAATTCACTGTTTTTATAGCCTACATGGATGACTGAAGATTTCATGGATATGGCTCTAAGCCTTAGTGCGACCATCTCACAAAGTGCCAATACGACCATCAAGGCCTCCTTTTCACTGCAGACATCAAAAGAAATAGTCGTTGAATTGCCGACGCTTTTTATTGGAAGTGAATCGACTCTGACATTTGATGACTCAATGCCGTTTGCAAACTCCCATATGGTAAGCCCGGGCTTTTTTAGCCATCTTTCTATATAATCTCTGCTTAGATTTGCTAAATCTCCTATGGTTTCAATTCCTCTTGAAATCAGCTTTTTTTCTGTTCTGGAACCTACCATAAAAAGATCTCTCACCGGAAGTGGCCAAAGTTTTTCTTTTATTTCATTTCTGTATAGGGTGTGTACTCTGTCTGGTTTTTGAAAATCGGATGCCATCTTCGCAAGGAGTTTATTGTCGCCTACTCCGATGTTTACAGTGAAGCCAAGCTCTTCTTTTACTCTCTCTCTAATCATATGAGCAGTGGCGAGAGGATCTCCATCACTTGAAATATAGTCCATAAACATCTCATCAATGGAATACCTTTGAACCAGGGGAGAGTATTCTTTGACTATATCTACAAGTGCATTGCTCGCAATGATATACCTTTCATAATTGGGAGGGACACTTACGAGATTTGGACATTTTATCTTTGCCGAGGCTACAGATTCTCCTGTCTGGATATCGTATTTTTTAGCAGGGATAGACTTGGCAAGCACTATACCATGTCTCTTTTCGATATCACCACCTACTATTGACGGAATATCCCTAAGGTCGACAGCGGCACCTCTTTGCATCATATAGGCAGCTTCCCAGGATAGATATGCCGAATTTACATCTATATGAAAAATCTTATGCATAATTCACCTCCCTTTAGTTCTTAACTATATTCTATAAGAACATATGTTCGGATTCAAGTACCCTATTCCCGAATTTTACAATATAAATAAATTTGGAGAATAAAAGCAGAATCAATGTTTAGAATTAAAAATATATTTAATATATACCGTTCTACTTGCAGACTTTAACTAATACTGTTAAACTGATATGAGGAAAGATAATTATCATGGAGGCGGGTAATGAATATAAAAGAACTATCAATTAATACAATAAGAGTATTGTCTGCTGAGCAAGTACAAAAGGCAAATTCGGGACATCCGGGGCTACCACTTGGAGCAGCACCTATGGCATATACGCTATGGGCAGATGTAATGAAGCATAATTCTAAAAACCCTAAATGGGCGAACAGAGACAGATTTATACTGTCAGCAGGACATGGATCAGCGCTGATCTACTCACTATTACATCTATTTGAATATGGTCTTGACATGGAGGAGTTAAAAAACTTTAGACAGCTTGACAGTTTAACTCCGGGACATCCGGAATACGGTCATACTATAGGTGTTGAAGCTACTACCGGACCGCTGGGACAAGGTCTATCAATGGCAGTCGGTATGGCGATGGCAGAAGCTCATTTGGCAAAAACTTATAATACAGATGATATAAAACTTTTTGATCATTACACATATACAATAGTGGGTGACGGATGTTTAATGGAGGGAATCACCAATGAAGCATCATCACTGGCAGGTCATCTTGGACTTTCTAAACTGATTGTACTGTATGATTCAAATAATATAACCATAGAAGGGGATACCTCGCTTGCATTTACAGAAAGTGTAAGAACCAGATATGACGGATTAGGATGGCATACTCAATTAGTTGAGGATGGAAATGATTTGGATAAAATCTTAGAAGCTGTTAACAATGCCAAGAAATCAGACAAGCCTTCATTGATTGAAATAAGAACCAAGATAGGTTATGGATCTGCAAAAGAAGGAATGGCTTCTGCTCATGGAGAGCCACTGGGTGAAGAAAATGTAGTTGGACTTAAGAAAAACCTAGGTTGGACTGAAGAAGGTGAATTTGTGGTGCCTGAAGAAGTCAGGGCTCATATGAGTGAACTGGCGGCAAAAGGAGAAGTATACGAATCAGAGTGGAATAAACTTTTAGAAGAATACAAGAGTAAATATCCTGAAAAGTATGAAGAAGTTATGAAGGCTTTAAATGGTGAACTTCCGGAAGAATATATGGACTCTGAAGAATTCTATCATTTTGAAAAAGATATGGCGACAAGAGCTTCTTCAGGAGAAGTATTAAATAGACTTGCCGACAAAATATCATATCTATTTGGAGGTTCAGCAGACCTGGCACCTTCGAATAAAACAGAAATGAAAAACAGAGACAGTTTTTCAAGAGAAAACTATGCGGGAAGCAATGTTCACTTTGGAGTTAGAGAGCATGCCATGGCAGCTGTATCAAATGGACTTGCACTACATGGTGGATTAATTCCTTATTGTGCAACATTCCTGATTTTCAGTGACTACTTAAAACCTGCACTGAGATTATCGGCACTTATGGGCCAAAGAGTAATCTATGTATTTACTCATGACAGCATAGGAGTAGGAGAAGACGGACCGACTCATCAACCTATTGAACAACTACCAATGCTTAGATCCATACCAAATACTGTGAACTTTAGACCATGTGACGCCAGAGAAACAGCTGCAGCTTGGAGCTATGCTATAAGAAGAACTGACGGACCGACAACACTGTCACTTACCAGACAAGGCTTAAAAAATCTTCCAGGTACAGGGAAAGAAGCACATAAAGGTGCATATGTTTTAAAAGATTTTGGTGAGAAGATAGATTTAATCATGATGGCGACAGGTTCAGAAGTTGGACTGATATATGAAACAGCTGAAACATTGGCATCTGAAGGATATGGAATCAGAGTAGTTTCAATGCCTTCTATTGAAGTGTTTGAAATGCAGGACGAAGAGTATAAAGAGTCAGTACTCCCTTCAGAAATCAGAAATAGAATATCAGTTGAAGCGGCTTCATCAATGGGATGGCATAAATACGTTAAAGACGGTATAGTTATCTCAAAAGACGACTTCGGAGCATCAGCGCCGGGGGCAGAATTATTTAAGAGATTTAATTTCACCACTGAAAATGTATATGCTAAAGCGAAAGAATTATTAAAATAAGGAGGACAGCAGTGCTGCGTTATTTGACGTGCACTGCTTTTTTATAATATGTGTGGAAGATATTCACTAGATGCAGATGTGTTTGCAATATTGAAACACTATAAGATGCAAATGGAAGATTTGGAATATGACGGAAGAGATGAAATATTTCCAACAAATAAAAGTCCCGTTCTGGACATGGATAGAAAATTGAGATTTATGGACTGGGGATTTTTGACTACTTTCTCTAAAAGACCTCTTATAAATGCAAGAGGAGAGACCGTAAGTGAAAAGATAACTTTTAAAAAGCCGTTTATGACGAGCAGATGTTTAATACCTGCGACCTCTTTTTATGAGTGGGAGACCATAGATGGCAAAAAAGTGAGAAATAGAATTAAACCAAGCGGATTAGATTTATTTTCAATGGCCGGCATCTATAAAACCATAAATATAGACGGAGTTTTAGTCTATCAATACTCTATTATCACGACCGAGGCAAATGATCAGATGGCGTATATTCATGACAGAATGCCAGTAATACTGTCTACAAAAGATGAAAATATGTACTTGGACACAGGAGCATCCGTCCAGGAACTTGAAAAATTTTTAAAACCATATGAAGGCGAGTTATTAATAACACAGGATTAATAAAAACTACTATGATTTAAGGTGCCGGTTATGAAAAATAATTTCATCACCGGCACCTTGATTTAAAGATAAGTTTTATTATATTTATAGATTATCTAGAGATAATTCTATCATAAGCATTAATGCTTTTATAATGTTTGATAATTAGTCAGTTTTAAGAAGTGTATAGAAATCCTTTATAAAACAATATATGCATTTTTAATACTAAAGTAAATGATTAAAGCAAATAAGGATATAAATATTATTGATTCTGGAACTCTCTTTTTATAAATAAAAAACATTAGTGATAGAAATAGGTAGGCAGGTACCAAATACCCAAATAAAATTCTACCATAGTAAGGGAAGAAAGATCCTAAAATCACCACCATTAGTATAATCATATTGAGCAGATTTCTTTTTTCTTCGTAAAAATCAATTATTTTTTTCACAATACCCTCCTTATGTAGAATAAGTCAAATAGTTTTATCTAAGCCAGCTATAAATGCAAAGTATACCTAGCGTTTGAATTTATTAGAGTGTAACAATTCTCTGTAAACATATTTAATAAGCGTTCCAGTAATTAACAATTGTATTGTATCATATTATGATCATAATATGATTTCTTTATTAAGATTTTATAATTACCGAGAGGTGTTAGTCTGGAATTGGGTATAGATACTAATAAGCTATAGTAGCAACTTATGATATGGAGCTGAGGATTATGAAGACAGAACTATTAAAAAGCTATAGACGTAAAGATCCATTACTGGTGTTGGTGTTTTTATTTTTAATAATCTTGTTTATGTTTTTTCGAATCAATTCGCTTGAAAAAGAGATAGGCAGGTTTGAATCCAAAACGAATGCCGATGTAGCCGGCAGCATAAGTAATTATTTTGGCAACCTTAAACTTGGGAAAGATTATTTACATTTAAAAGATATAGAAAATAAACTACGCCAAAAGTCGATTGCTGAGTCAAATCAAAAATCAACCGGTTTGGAAATTGTAAATGCCAGGATTGCATATGACGAAAAAGTATCAGAGTTTCGTGAACTGGGGAAAGGGATAGAAGCTTTTTATCCGGGGGAACCGGATCTTTATATAGTTCAGAACAGTGAAATACAAAGACTTGGATACGGATATGTAAGGGAAAACAGTTTTAATACTCCAATGCAAGCATTACATAAATTATCAGGAATCTACTTGGGGATACCTGCAGTATTATTTTTTATATTTCTCTTCGTGCTCATTATGAAAGAAGTGGTAGAAGAGCATATGCTTGAAAACACAATGCCAATAGCATGGGTTAAGATTGTGTTTAGAAAATTCATTTTATTTTTATCGTATGTATTAGTTTATATCGTACTGTTTAGTGTTGCAGTATTTATTGTCTATTACTTTAAGGGAGGGACTTTAGGAGAGTTTGATTATCCTGTACTTATTGAGAAAACTGGAACTATTTCTAAGATATGGAATGTTGTGCTTTTCAAACAATTATATTTTGCACTATACCTATTGGCGACTCTAACCGTGTACTTCCTGTTCTTAAAGATAATCGGAGAAATGCGTATATCGATGGTTCTTATAACCATGCTCTTATATATGATAAATGTATTGTCACAAAATGCAAGGATTAATATATACTCGCCGGTGGCTTATCTATCCATAGAAAATGGATGGATGCTTGCAGAAAAATCAATTCTTTCCCTACTATTTATCCTGGTATTTATACTTATAGTAACTGTTTTGAATTATATTTTAAAAGATTTTAGAACTGGACTTATTAAAACGGTGTCGGGTAGGCTAAAATTTAAAACAAGATCACTTATTATAAATGATTTAAACAACAAACTTAGCGGATCTTTAGTTTGGATACTGCTATTTGCATTATGTTTTGGGGTTGTAGTAGACCAAGTTTCCGGAAGGAAATATTTAAAAACCGAAACGGCTTTTATACAAGAATTAAAAATGGATGTAGTAGTTAAACAAAGTGCATATGATTCTAGTAAAGAACAGGCTTTAGCCAGGATTAATGAACTGAAAGAAAATAATAAAACTGAAGCCTATGAAGAAGAATCCCATAGATGGAATTTATTGGGGCCTCATTTAAATAGTATATATTATGATGCGGCTAAGAGGCTTGTCGCATATAATAAAAAAAGTGCGACAGAGTTTTATGCACAGCAGAACAAATTCTTAGATATTGCAGCGAAAAAAGATACTTATGATTTGGTGGTTGACAAAAATGTACTTTTTTCGTATCAATCAGAGCATAAATTCGACAACACAAGATACGAATATGCAAAAACTCAATTGAAATATATGGAGGATAGAAATCTACTGCCTACGAGTAAGTCACTGGAGGTTTTTCATTTCCATAATGATAGTGAGGTTATAGAGTGTTATGATAAGTCTGCGATAGGATATTATCTTTATGCATATAGGGAGAATGTGGTTCTAGTTATGGTTCTTGCAGCTATAATCCTCACAGGGGGCGGACTTACAAAGAAGACTAAGGATGATAATTCAGAGCTTTTCTATAATCTGATGCCGATAAAGAAGTGGTATATATACTTCGTATCTTGGATAAGTAGTGTGATAAAATTATCCATAGTCTATATATGTATACAATTGCTAGCTTTTTTAGGTCTAAGTGCAATATATGGAATTGGAGATGGCAGATATCCGGTATTTAATTATATGGGAAGAAGTGGAAGTTTTGAGTGGATGCCGAGGTCCGAGGTGTTATTCCAATACTTTGTTTTGGGCTTACTAATACTGCTTTTCCTACAGTCACTGTCCAATCTCTTGTCGCTAAGAGTTAAAAATACTTATTTGAATACAGTATTGACCATGGGTATAGCGGGATTAGGTTTTTATATAAGCAGACAGTTTTTGCCTAATTCATTGAATCCATTTATTTATTTAAATCCGGGTGATATCGTAAATAATAAACTGGCATCACAGCTCCAAAATACAGGAATAAGTTTTTACAGAGGATGTATTACAATTATAATCATCTCTATAGTTATTATGATAATAGGCTGCGTTTTATACTCCGGAAAGGAGAGGAGAAGGATATGAGTATTTTAAAAATTACCGATTTAGTCGTTAAATATGGTTCTAAGCCGGTGTTAAAAGGTATTGATTTAGAAATCGATTCACCGGGAATCTATGCGCTTGTGGGACCTAATGGTAGCGGTAAGACAACTCTTTTAAATGCAATTTCAAATTTAATACCTAAGTCATCCGGAAAGATCACGGTATTTAATTCGGATAACTCCAATATTTCAATTTATAAAGATATGTCTTATTTTCCAGACCAAAGAGTGCTTTATCCCTATTTGACAGGATATGATCATTTCAACATCCTAATGAATGTCTATAAAATAGACAAAGGCACTGTAAAAAGAACTATAGAAAAATTTAATATTGAGTCTTATATTGGGAAGAAAGTTGGAGAGTATTCGCTTGGGATGAAGCAGCATTTGCTGATTGCACTGTCTTCAGTCATAAAACCTAAGCTTATGATACTGGACGAACCTATGAACGGGCTGGATCCTTCAAATATAGTGAAAATCAGAAAATTACTTATAGATATTGCAAACGAAGGGACTGCCATACTCATTTCATCTCATAATCTATTTGAGATAGATATGATGACGAGCAAGGTATACTTTTTGAAAGACGGAAAACTCATGTATGAGGAGTTAAAGCTGGAGGAGAGAGTTATATTCAGTTTTGAAAAGGACATAGTAGATGAATCGATTAAAACGGATACGAGATTTAAGATAGAGGGTAGTAGCATAGAGGTCAATACAAAAGATATATCAAAATCTGAAGCTCTTTCAATACTCGGTGAACTTCCTAACAAAATCGTCGACTTTAAAATACAGAGTAAGAGTTCGGAAGATAGATATCGAGAGATATTCGAAATATAGAAGACAGCTTGATCATACAAATGGTGTTAAAGACCTTTGCGTAAATGCGAAGGTCTTTATTATGCAATTGATTTTTACCTAATTATAAATAAAACATATATTTTAAAAATATTTAATAGATGGGGTATATACTAGATTAATGACAGAAGGAGTTTACTAAAACCTCATTATTATAAATTAGCTTTTACTTTTATAAATTACATGCTATACTATTTATGTAAAGATATGGAGTCGGTGGGATAAAATTTAATCACTTGGGACAAAAAGAACCCGGAGGTTGCATGATAATTTCAGATTTGATGAAATTGATTCCCGAAATGGCGGAAATGTATTTAACTAGAATTGATATTCTAAAGGTTATTTCAGGTAATCAACCTATTGGAAGGCGTGCTATTTCAAGGATTTTAAATATAAATGAACGCCAGGTCAGGAATCAATCGGAAATATTACAAAAATTTAACTATATTAAAACCTCGGAAATGGGTATGTATATTACAGAGGAGGGGCTTGAGGTACTAAGAATGAGTGAAATGTATGCTCATGAGTTCAAAAATCTTTCCTCAATAAGAAATGCTCTAATAAAGAGTTTGGGCATTACCGATGTTCACATTATAGATGCCTCTGTAGCAGGTGTCTTAAATGAGGTACAATTTGCAAGTAGAGCCCAAATTTATATCCACGATTTTTTGGAAAACAAACAGGTTATTGGGATTACAGGTGGCAGTACTATGAAGTCACTAGTTGATGGTATGAATGTTGACAGATCCTATCCCGACTCAATAGTAGTTCCGGCGAGAGGAAGTCTTGGCAGGAAGTACAAGTATCAAGCAAACTCTATAGTAGAAATCCTGGCAGATAAACTGGGGGCAGATTACTTTATTATTAACTTTCCCGACTATATCGATAGCGATTTGATGCAAGGTATAGAGCAGGATGAAGAGATACAAAGGTATAATAGTTTAGTAAACGAGATCGATTTGCTGATATTTGGCGTGGGAAGAGCTGACATAATGTCACAGAGAAGAGGTTTGAGTTCCAACAATGTTGAATTGTTGGAAAGGGAAAGAGCAGTTAGCGAGGCTTTTGGTAATTATTTTGACCTGGACGGAAATATAATCTACGAAACAGGTTCCATAGGACTGAGTCTGGATGGTTACAAGAAGGTGAAAACTGCTATTGCAGTTGCTTCAGGAAGCGAAAAAGCCGAGGCAATTGTGTCGCTTTGCAAGGTCAGATCCGATGTCTATATTATAATGGATTTAGACTGTGCAAAAGCTGTTATGGAATGTCTAAAATAGCGAAAGCTATAATATAAGGAGGTTAGTTAATGAAAGTTGCATTAAATGGTTTTGGAAGAATAGGTAGAGATGTTGTTAGAATTTTATTTGAGGATAAGGTTGAGGAAGTTGAACTGGTAGCAATCAATATACTTGGAGATTTAGAGTCTGAAGCAAGACTTTTCAAGTATGACTCTCTTTATGGCAAATTTGATGGAACTATTGAGGTTGAAGAAGATGCTTTTATAATTAATGGAAAGAGAGTTCAAATTGTTTCTGACAGAGATCCGGTAAACCTACCTTGGAAAGAACTTGGAGTAGAGCTTGTAATAGACTCAACAGGTGCCTTTAGAGATTATGAAGGACTTTCTAAGCATATTCAAGCCGGAGCTAAGAAAGTAATAGTAACTGCTCCTGCAAAAGGTGAAGATATTACAATCGTACTTGGTGTAAACGAAGACAAATACGATCCTGAAAATCACAATATTATTTCAAATGCTTCATGTACTACTAACTGTCTAGCACCATTTACAAAAGTAATAATGGAGAAATTCGGTATTGTTAAAGGTTTAATGACTACAATTCACGCTTATACCAATGACCAAAATCTTCATGACAATAAACATAAAGATCCAAGAAGAGCTAGAGCTGCAGCACTTAGCATGGTTCCAACTACCACAGGAGCTGCCAAAGCTGTTGCATTAGTACTTCCTGAACTTAAAGGAAAACTTAATGGTTATGCAGTAAGAGTTCCGACCCCAACTGTTTCAATAGTTGATGTTGTGTTTGAACTTGAAAAAGAAGCTACTAAAGAGGAAATCAATGCAGCACTTAAAGAAGCTAGTGAAACCAATCTAAAAGGTATACTAGGTTTTGCTGAAGAACCTCTAGTGTCTATCGATTATCAAGGAGATCCAAGATCTTCAATCGTTGATGCAGATCTTACTATGGTTAATGGCAATATGGCTAAGATAGTTTCTTGGTACGACAATGAGTGGGGATACTCACAAAGAGTTGTTGATTTAGCTAAGTTTGTAGCTGCTAAATAATCGTAGTATATTAATAGGAACTAAACCTCATAAGTTTGGTATTCTCAGGTAAAGCCCGGCTTAGCTGGGCTTTAAATTTTACGAGAGGTGATGGATTATGTTAAATAAAAAGACTTTGAAAGATTTTGATTTTAATGGTAAAAAGGCGCTAGTCAGAGTGGATTTTAATGTACCGATGTCTAAAGAAAAAGAAGGCGAGATTGCGGACGATGTAAGGATTCGTGCAGCTCTTCCAACTATTGAGTACTTGATGGATAATGGTGCAGTTGTAGTTTTAATGTCACACCTAGGAAGACCTAAGGGAGAGGCTAATCCAAAGTTTACATTGGAACCTGTAGCGAAAAGACTTTCAGAACTCCTTAAAAAAGATGTTGCTTTTATAGCCAGTGATGTAGTAGTAGATGATGAAGTAGTGGCTAAAGTAAATGAGCTGAAACCGGGAGATGTTTGCCTACTACAAAATACAAGATATAGAAATGAAGAAGAAAAAAATGATGCAGAATTTTCTAAGCAGCTTGCTAAGCTTGGAGATATCTATGTAAATGATGCTTTCGGAACATCTCATAGAGCTCATGCCTCAAATGTAGGTGTTTCTTCAATACTTCCATCGGCCGTTGGTATGTTGGTTGAAAAGGAATTGTCGGTTATGGGTAAAGCTCTTGAGAACCCTGAAAGACCGTTTATAGCAATTCTCGGTGGAGCAAAAGTAAGTGATAAAATCGGTGTTATAGAAAATCTTTTAACCAAGGTAGATACTGTAATTATCGGTGGAGGTATGGCATATACTTTCCTAAAAGCACTAGGCAAGGAAATCGGAAGATCGCTACTTGAAGAAGATAAAATAGATCTTGCAAATGAAATCATGGAAAAAGCGAAAGCAAGCGGAGTTAAGCTGCTTCTTCCACTGGACAGCGTTATAGCTGATGAAATAGATAAGGATGCGGTGACAGAAATCGTAGATATCGACAGCATTCCAAAGGACAAGGAAGCGCTGGATATTGGACCTAAGACTGCAGAATTGTTTGCAGAGGAGATTCTTAAGGCGAAAACGGTGGTTTGGAACGGACCTATGGGAGTGTTCGAAGTTAAGCCTTTCAGTAACGGAACTCTTGCCATTGCAAAGGCATTGGCTGAAGCGGATGCGGTTACAATTGTAGGAGGAGGAGATTCAGCTCTTGCAGTTGAAGTTGCAGGATATAAAGACAAAATAACTCATGTATCCACCGGAGGAGGAGCATCCTTAGAATTCTTGGAAGGAAAGGAATTACCGGGCGTAGCGGCTATTGAAAATGCATAGGGGGTAGCAATGAGAAAACCATTAATTGCGGGTAACTGGAAGATGAATTTTGTAACATCGGAAGCTGTCGAGTTTACAAAATCACTGGTTTCAAATAAATATGATGATAATGTAGAAAAACTTATATGTGTACCATCTGTACACTTAAGTGAACTTTCCAAGCTGCTTGAGGGCGCAGATATTAAATTAGGTGCTCAAAATATGTACTTTGAAGAAAGTGGAGCTTTTACCGGGGAAGTATCTCCGACCATGCTTCAAGACTTAAAAGTAGATTATGTAATAATCGGTCACTCTGAGAGAAGAGAGATTTTCAAAGAGGACGATGAAATGATTAATAAAAAAGTAATCAGTGCCCTTGCGCACAGTATTACACCTATACTTTGTTGTGGTGAAACTCTTGAAGAAAGAGAAAAAGGTGTTCAGGAAGAGAAAGTCAAAACTCAACTAATTGAAGATTTTAAAGGGATTTCAGCTGAAGATGCAGCTAAGGTTGTAATCGCTTATGAACCTATCTGGGCAATAGGCACGGGTAAGACGGCTTCTACTGAAGATGCTCTACAAATGATAGTGTTCATTAGAAAGATGATTAGTGAGTTATACAACTCAGAGACTGCAGAGAGTATTAGAATACTCTATGGTGGAAGTGTAAAACCTGATAATATCGGGGAGTTTATGGAAACCGGAGAAATTGACGGAGGATTAGTTGGAGGAGCAAGTTTAAAAGCTGACAGTTTTGCGGCTCTAGTCAACTATTAACTGGAGGATATGATGAAAAAAGCGATGCTTATTATTCTTGATGGATGGGGATGTGGTGTAGATTATCCCGGAAATGCCGTTATGTTGGCAGAAACGCCTGTATTTGATAATTTAATTAAGACCTACCCACATACTACCTTGTCAGCGAGTGGCTTATCAGTAGGACTTCCTGAAGGACAAATGGGTAATTCAGAAGTAGGTCATTTAAATATAGGTTCAGGTAGGATTATCTATCAAGAATTGACAAAGATTTCAAAAGCGATTAATGACGGTGTGTTTTTCACTAACCCCGCATTAGTAGAATCAGTAGAACATGCAAAAAAAGCGGGTAAGAGCCTTCATCTTATGGGCCTTGTATCGGATGGTGGGGTACATTCTCATAATACTCATTTATATGCATTGCTGAATTTATGTAAGCTTCATGATTTCCATGATGTCTATATTCATGCTTTCCTGGATGGACGTGATGTTGCTCCGACCATAGGTGCAACTCATATTCAGGAGTTGGTGGATGAAATAGAGGAAATAGGAGTAGGAAAGATTGCCACCATAACCGGTCGTTACTATGCCATGGATAGAGATAAGAGATGGGAAAGAACTGAAATGGCATATAATGCAATAGTGCTTGGTGAAGGTAAATTGGCTGCTGATCCCGTAGGTTCAGTTCGGGAATCATATGATGAAGGAGTAACCGATGAATTTGTTCTTCCTATAGTGCTGACTGAAGACGATAAGCCTGTAAAGATGCTTGAAGATGGGGACTCTGTTCTGTTCTTCAACTTCAGACCGGATAGAGGTAGACAATTATCACATGCCATTACCGATACCATATTCGAAGGTTTTGATAGGAAAGTAGTACTGAAGAATCTTCATTATACGACTATGACGGAATACGATAAAACTCTAAAAGGAGTAAATATTGCGTATCCACCGGAAACTTATGAAAATACACTGGGATATTATATCTCTAAAAATGGTTATAGACAGCTTAGGATTGCAGAGACGGAAAAATATGCGCATGTTACCTTTTTCTTCAATGGCGGCGTTGAAATACCTAATGAAGGTGAGGACAGAGTCTTAATTCCGTCGCCTAAGGTTGCAACATATGATTTGAAACCTGAAATGTCTGCAATTGAGGTAAAAAATGAAGCTGTAAACCGAATTAATACTGAAGATTATCAGCTGATAATTCTAAACTTTGCAAACTCCGATATGGTAGGGCATACCGGGATTATACCGGCAGCTATAAAAGCTGTTGAGACTGTAGATACCTGCTTGGGAGAACTTGTAGAAGCAACTCAGAAGCATGGTTATACACTTTTAGTTACTGCCGATCATGGAAATAGTGAGCAGATGATTGATAGTGAAACAGGTGGACCTTTCACTGCACACACCACAAATCCGGTTCCTTTCATAGTTATAGGGGAAGGCGATATAAAATTGGAGGAAGGCATCCTGGCTGATATCGCACCTACAATTTTAGATGTGATGGGATTAAAGCAACCTGCAGAAATGACAGGTAGATCATTGATTATAAGGGAGGAATAGTTATGAGTTTAATAGTAGATGTTTATGCAAGAGAAGTTTTGGATTCAAGAGGAAATCCTACTGTTGAAGTAGAAGTTGTTACTGAAGAGGGAGCTTTCGGTAGAGCTATTGTACCATCGGGAGCCAGTACAGGTGCATTTGAAGCTGTTGAATTAAGAGACGGAGATAAGAGTAGATACCTTGGAAAAGGCGTTGAGCAAGCAGTTAAAAATGTTAATGAAATCATAGCCGATGAAATCATCGGTTGGGAAGTTTCAGACCAAGTAGGTATAGATGAGTATATGATAGAATTAGATGATACCGACAATAAGGGCAAACTTGGAGCTAATGCAATTCTTGGAGTATCCATAGCTGTTGCTAAAGCCGCTGCTGAAGAGCATAATATGGAGCTTTACGAGTACCTTGGCGGATCTAATGCTAAAACCCTTCCTGTTCCAATGATGAATATACTAAATGGTGGAGAGCACGCAGACAATAATGTAGATATTCAAGAATTTATGGTTATGCCTGTTGGTGCCAAGAATTTTAAAGAAGCTCTAAGAATGGGAGCTGAAGTTTTCCATAATCTTAAGGCTGTATTAAAAGAAAAAGGTCTTGCTACTTCAGTTGGTGATGAAGGTGGTTTTGCACCTAATCTTAGTAGCAATGAAGAAGCGTTGATGACCATAGTTGAAGCAATTAAAAAAGCCGGTTATGAGCCTGGAACTGATATATGCTTAGCGCTTGATGTTGCAGCTACCGAATTATATGAGAACGGAAAATATGTTCTTAAAGGTGAAAACAGAGAATTAAGCGTTAATGAAATGGTAGATTACTATGTTGATTTAACCTCAAAATATCCTATAATCTCAATCGAAGACGGTTTAGATGAAGAAGATTGGGAAGGATGGAAATTATTATCTGAAAAACTTGGAGATAAAATCCAATTGGTAGGCGATGATTTATTTGTTACAAATACAGTTAGACTACAAAAAGGTATTGATAACAAAGTAGCCAATTCTATACTTGTTAAGCTTAACCAAATCGGAACTATTACTGAAACTCTTGACGCAATTGAACTTGCTAAGAGACATGGTTATACTGCTGTTATCTCACATAGATCGGGAGAATCAGAAGATACTACTATTGCAGATTTAGCTGTTGCTACAAATGCAGGTCAAATAAAAACAGGTGCTCCAAGTAGAACTGATAGAGTTGCAAAATATAATCAATTGCTAAGAATTGAAGACTATTTAGGACTCAATAGCAGATACGACGGGATTAAAACATTTTATAATTTAGACAAATAATTGAATAAAAAGACGACTTTTATTGGTCGTCTTTTTTTATGAAAACATTTACAACTAGTAATTACAGGGATTATATGAAAGACTTTAAATAGTGGTAATTAGAGGTTTTATCCTTGATTAAAGATGTGAAATGTGATAAAATCTCTTGGTAAAGGTAAAAAAAGATTCTCGATTGGGAGGTGTAAATATGAAGCAGATATTGACAATTATTTTAATGCTCGCAAGTTTAGTTATAATAGGAGCTGTTATGATGACCGAACCTAAGACTCAAGGAATGGGTTCTATTTCAGGTGGAGATACCAATATATTTGGTAGAGGTGGCAAAAAGTCAAAAGAAGTTTTATTAAACAGAATAATAGTAAGCGCTTTTAGCGTCTTTATTATAACAGCTGTATTAGTTGCAGCAATAAAATAAGGGGGAGAAAATGGATACAAATTTATTCTTTTATCTGGCTATTGGAGCTGGAGCTCTAGCTTTAATTTTTGCTCTTAGCAAATCAGCTGCAATAGCAAACCTTCCTGTCGGAACTGATAGGATGAAGGAAATCAGTGGTTATATCCACGAGGGAGCAATGGCGTTCTTAGCTAGAGAATACAAAGCTCTATCAATATTCGTAGTAGTTGTAGCACTTATATTAGGTATTACTATAGGTTTTGAAACAGCAATAGTATTCGTTGCAGGAGCATTATTCTCAGCAGCTGCAGGATTTATCGGAATGTCTGCTGCTACAAAAGCCAATGTTAGAACAGCTCAAGCAGCTAGAGAAAAAGGTATGGCCGGTGCATTAAACGTAGCTTTTTCTGGTGGAGCAGTAATGGGTATGTGCGTTGTTGGTCTTGGTATTTTAGGAATTACTCTATCTTACTTAATTTTCAAAGACCCTGCAATTGTTACAGGATTTAGCTTTGGTGCTTCATCAATAGCTCTATTCGCCAGAGTTGGTGGAGGTATTTATACTAAGGCTGCAGACGTTGGAGCAGACCTTGTTGGTAAAGTTGAAGCGGGAATCCCTGAGGATGACCCAAGAAACCCTGCTGTAATTGCAGATAATGTTGGAGACAATGTTGGTGACGTTGCAGGAATGGGAGCAGACTTATTCGAGTCATATGTAGGAGCTATATTATCAGGTCTTACACTTGGAATCATTGCTTATACTGGCACTAATGGTGTTGCATTTGTAATAGCTGTTGCAGCATTGGGAGTTATTTCTTCAATCCTTGCTGTATTTACAGTTAGAGGCGACAAAGACCCACAAAAAGCACTTAATACAGGTACTTTTGCAAGTGCGATTATAACAGTTATAGGAACCTTCTTCCTAAGCAGATACTTATTGGAGTCAATTAGTCCTTTTATATCTGTAGTAGCGGGTATTGCAGTTGGATTAATTATTTCTCAGTTTACAGAATACTATACATCTGATTCTCATAAGCCGGTAAGAAAGATAGCTGAAGAATCTGAAACTGGTCCATCAACAAATATCATTTCAGGTCTTGCTGTAGGTATGAAATCAACTACAGGTCCTATCGTGATAATAGCAGTTGGTATTATAGTTTCGTTCCTAGCTATGGGTGGAAATTCTAATCCAATCCAAGGATTATTCGGTATTGCAATAGCTGCAATCGGAATGCTTTCAACAAGTGGTATGACTATAGCAGTAGACGCTTACGGTCCTATCGCAGACAATGCCGGTGGTATCGCAGAGATGTGTGAACTACCAGAAGATGTTAGAAATATTACAGATAAATTAGACTCAGTTGGAAATACTACAGCAGCAATCGGTAAAGGATTTGCAATCGGATCTGCAGCACTTACTGCACTTTCACTATTTGCATCTTATACTCAAGTAGTTAAACTAGACGCTATTAATATAGCTCAGCCTCAAGTTGTTGCAGGTATGTTCATCGGAGGTATGTTACCTTTCCTATTCTCAGCACTTACTATGGATGCTGTTGGAACTGCAGCTAATGACATGATTCAAGAAGTTAGAAGACAGTTTAGAGAATTCCCTGGAATAATGGCAGGAACTGATAAGCCGGACTATAAGAGATGCGTTGATATATCAACAGCAGCTGCTCTAAGAGAGATGATTATACCTGGACTATTGGCAGTAGTAGTGCCTGTAGGAGTTGGATTTGTACTTGGTGCAGAAGCACTTGGTGGTCTACTTGCAGGATCACTTGTTACCGGTGTTCTTATGGCTATCTTCATGGCTAACTCAGGTGGAGCTTGGGACAATGCTAAGAAATACATCGAAGGTGGAACTCATGGCGGTAAAGGTAGTGAAGCTCATGCAGCAGCCGTAATCGGTGATACAGTAGGTGACCCATTCAAAGATACATCTGGACCATCACTAAATATATTAATAAAACTTATGACTGTAGTTGCTCTTATTTTCGCAGAGTTAATTCTTACCTACGGTGGAAAGTTCTTTTAAGTAAATAACGGCCGAATGGCCGTTTTTTATTTTACATATTAAACGATTAGTTAAAAACATATTAAAAAAAGAGCCGGATTTCTAAAAATAGCTATTAAATAGCGTAAATAGGGTATAATTAATACAGTATGATGGTTAATTAATTTAAGTGATGAAAGGATAGTATAATGGCTTTAAAAGATAAATTATTGGAATATATAACATCGAGTGAATACCTGGGAGAGACGAAAGAACAGTTAGCCAAGAATTTTGCTATAGATGTTGACGACTACAGGAGCTTTTTCAAAGCACTTATAGATATGGAAAAAGACGGAAGTGTTTACCTTTCTAAAAAAGGAAAATATCTACCGGTCGACATGAATGATAATGCACTTGTCGGACAATTTATTGGAAATGCCGGCGGATTCGGTTTTTTTGAAAGTTCGGATCCTTCTTCTCCTGATGTTTTCATTCCACCCAACGGAATTAAAGGTGCCATGCATGGAGATAAAGTAATAATCAGAATCACAAGAAATGCCGAAGACGGGATGAGAAGAGAGGGAGAGGTAATTAAAATACTCTCCGAGAACGGAGTTGAAATAGTCGGTACTTTGGTAAAAGAGGGCAAGTATTATTTTGTAGAACCGAATAATTCGAAATTTTCGACAGATATATTTGTTAAGCCTGAAAATCTAAAAGGCGCAAAACATAATGACAAGGTAGTAGTCGTAGTTGAAAAAAGAGCAGTTGGAGATAAAAACCCTGAAGGCGTCGTTACAGAGGTAATTGGGCATAAAAACGAGAAGGGAATTGAGATTACCTCTATTGCAAGACAATTTAACCTTCCTTATATTTTTCCGGCAAAAGTCATAGAAGAAGCAAGAAGGCTTGGGTCTGAAGTCGAAGATAGCGAACTTGTAGGTAGGACTGATTTCACAAATCATTTGGTAGTTACCATAGACGGTGAAGATGCTAAAGATTTTGATGATGCTATATCAATAAAAAAAGATGGGGATAATTATATTTTATACGTCCATATAGCTGATGTAGCCAATTATGTTAAGCCGGGTACAGCGATAGATGCAGAAGCCTATAAAAGAGGGAATTCCGTATATATGCTCGATAGAGTAATTCCAATGCTGCCTGAAGAACTTTCCAACGAATTATGCAGTTTAAAACCTAATGTAATCAGACTTACGCATACGGTGGAGATGAAAATTGACAGCGAGGGAAAGGTAGAGGACTATAAATTCTATAAATCCTTTATAAAGAGCAGTTTCAGGCTGATATACGACGATGTTTCCGATTTGCTTGAGGGGATAAATGATGTATATGGTGACGAAGATTTAAAAATGTCCCTCAAACTCATGGAAGAACTTTATATTATATTAAAGGAAATGAGAGAGAGAAGAGGAGCCATCGATTTTAATCTGAGAGAAACTCATTTTGAATTCAACGATGAAGGCGAAGTTATAGACGTTGGTGTCTTGGAGAGAAGAGTCGCAAATAGGATTATCGAAGAGTTTATGATAGTTACAAATGAGACGGTTGCAAGTCATTTTGGTTATATGGATTATCCTTTTATTTATAGAATACACGAGGAGCCTTCCAGTGAGAGAATAAAATCTTTTGAAGTATTAATGCATAATTTGGGTTACCGTTTCAAGGGCAAGGAGATTCATTCCAAAGATTTCAGTGAGTTGCTCAAGGAAGTTGACGGAAAACCTGAGGAAACAATAATAGGAACTCTACTTTTAAGGTCTTTGAGAAAAGCCAGATACAGTAGTGAGGCTGATATACATTTTGGATTAGCTTCAACACATTATACTCATTTTACGGCACCGATAAGAAGGTATTCAGATCTTGTAATTCATAGATTTTTCAAAGATGCTGTAGATGAGAGTTTGAACATGAATTATGATTTAAAGGATATCGAAAGACTTGATAAGATTGCCGAACATGTTTCTGATACGGAGAGAAATGCTGAAGAAGCTGAAAGAGAAGTTGAATCACTTCTTAAGATGCAATATATGAAGAAGTTTATTGGACAAGAATTCAATGGAATCGTAAGTTCTCTAACCTCTTTCGGTATATTTGTACAGCTTGAAAATACTGTTGAAGGTTTAATACATTTTAGAGATTTAAATGACGATTATTACTATTTTGACAGTGATAAATATGTGATATTCGGAGAAAAAACAGGAAGACAGATAAAACTGGGTAATAAAATACGAATAAGAGTCGTGGGAGTTAACGAGACTAGAAGTGAGATTAATTTTGAATTAGTAAAGTGGTGAGGATTTTGAGTAAAGAAAAGGGTAAAAATAGAGTAGTAGCAAATAACAGAAAGGCTAGACATGAGTATTTTATTGAAGATATTTATGAAGCAGGAATTGTTTTAAGTGGTACGGAAGTAAAGTCGATTAGGCAAGGTAAAGTCTCGATAAAAGAAGCCTTCTGTACGATTGTTGATGGAGAGATGTTTATACAAGGGATGCATATAAGCCCTTATGATCATGGCAATATATACAATCTCGACCCGGTTAGAACAAGGAAACTTCTGCTTCATAAAGCACAAATAAATAAATTATTCGGTCAGGTCACAACTGCAGGTTATACTATAGTTCCTCTTTCGGTAAATATTAGAGAGGGACTTGTAAAAATAGATATAGCATTGGCAAAGGGTAAAAAACTCTATGACAAGAGAGAAACCCAAGCTAAAAAGGATGCACAAAGAAGAATAGATAGAGCACTCAAGGAGTATTAGTTAGTTTTAGAGGAGAATAGTTATGAATGAATTTATCTCCATAGATAGGATGCACGAAATTCTGGACGAGATTGCCGAAGAACTGCCCAGCGAATTTTTTAATAAGTTAAATGGCGGTGTAGTACTGCTTCCTGAAGAGAAGATTAGTGAGGAGGCTATTTATGATGATTTATTCATCCTGGGCGAGTATCATCGCTCAGGTATGGGTAGATATATAAAAATATATTATGGATCCTTTAAAAGAGTTTTTCATTATTTGTCGGAAGATGAATTAAAAGAAAAACTTAGAGAAACTCTCGTACATGAATTTGTACACCATTTAGAAGGTTTGGCAGGACTTAGAGATCTTGAAATAGAAGATAGTATTAATTTAGAAGAGTATAGAAAAAATAGAGGTTATTAGGGGTGGCGTATTGAATCCTATAAGTAGATTTTACGGTGGTTTTTTAAGCGGATTATCAGCTTTTTTATATGGTTTTTTTGAAGTCTTTATTATAATTTTGGACTTCTTGGTCGGAATAGTAGAGGGAATCAAGAGAATAATTATTTCACTACTATTGGTGGGGTGTTTATTTATTTTCTTTTCACCATTTTTAATTTTACTTCTACATCCGGCTGTAATCCTGGCTATAATATTCTTTATAGTCTTTCCTCTACTTGGTTCAAAGTTCATATCATTCCTAAGGTATCAGCAGTATACAGTAACCGAGTATTTGAACGATAAGTCTGAATATTATAAAACGGGAAAAAAAGTACATTCGAATTTTGAAGATTATGGTAGAGCATACAGAGAGATGCAGGAAGAAAACTATAGAAGGGCACAACAGGAAAGACAAAGACAAGAAGAGGAAATGTGGGAGCAGGTATTTAGAGAATTTTTCGAACAAGCTCAAAGAGGACGAGGTTACGGAGGTTATACCGGTGGCTACACGGGCGGATATACAGGTGGTTATACCGGACAGACGGGAGGAGGATATTATCAACATCCTCTAGACGAATTTAAAAAGAAATTTGAAGCGGCATGTGACACCTTAGGTGTACCACATAATTCTGATTTTTATCAGATAAAACTCGCTTATAGGAAACTTGCAAAAACCTATCATCCAGATTTGAATCCAAGTCCTGATGCTACCAGTAAATTCCAAGAAATAAATGCTGCATTTGAGTTCCTGTCAGAAGAAAATATAAATAGATATAAACAGCTTATGCAAAACTAAAAAGTATCCATATTTTAAGTATGAGAGGGTGATATAAATGAGTACTAAAACCATAAAGTGTCCTAACTGTGGTGGCCCATTACATTTTGAACCGAATATACAAAAAAACAAATGTGATTATTGCTTGAGTGAGTTTACAAATGAAGAGCTGAGAGTACTTACTAAAGGTGAGTTTGAGGAAACAGAGCATGATCACGAACATGAACACGATCATTATCATGAACATACTGAAGAGTTAGAAACGGAACAAAGTACTTTTGAGGAGCATTTATCAGAGTATACTTGTAATAGTTGTGGTGCAAATGTGGTAACGGAGGAAACGACATCTACGACATTCTGTTATTATTGCCATAATCCCGTAATCTTGACAGATAGGATATCAGGAGAGTTTAGACCGGACAAAGTCATCCCTTTTACTTTTGATAAGGAAAAAGCGTTAAATAAATTTATAAATTGGTCCAAAAAATTCAAGTTCGTTCCTAAAGAATTCTATAGTAAATCACAGCTAGAAAAGATGACGGGTCTATATGTTCCCAACTGGATGGCTGAAACAGATGCACAGGTAGATTATCAAGGGATTGGGACGGCAGTGCGAGTATGGAGAGTAGGAGACACGGAATATACGGAATACAAAAAATTCGATATCAGCAGACAAGGCGATATAAAGGTCGAAAATATTACGGAAATAGCCCTTAAAAAGATAGATCACGACCTCTTAAAAACGATAACTCCTTATGATGAATCTAAAGCAGTTGACTTTGATGTATCCTATTTAAATGGATTTTTTTCGGAAAAATACGATATCAAATCGGATGATCTAAAGAAAACAGTGGAAGACAGAGCTGAAATCTATACCAATAATTTACTAAGGGACACTGTTTCGAGATATCGTTCGGTAGACATAAAAAAATCCGAAGTAAATGCTAAGATAAATAGATGGACATATATACTCTTACCCGTGTGGATTTTAACATATAATTTTGGTGGTAAGACCTATATATATGCTGTAAATGGACAGACCGGAAAATCTTTCGGGGAGCTTCCATTAGATTATAAGAAACTTTCCGTAAATGCAATAGCAATCTTTGCAGCTGTACTTGCCGTCTTATTGATAGGGGGTTTACTGATATGGTAACTATAAAGAGACTGTTCATGAGCGCATTGATATTAATAATTTTATGTACCGGAGCCAGTGCTTCAAGTATCGTTAAAGTAATCGATAATGCAGGGCTCTTCAGCTCATCCGAACTCGAAGATTTAACCAAAATAGCAGAAGAGATGAGTGCAAAATACGATATGGATATCGGTATTGGAACTACAAATAGTACAAATGGCATGAGTACAATGCAATATAGTGATTATTTTTACGAGAACAATGGTTTTGGATCAAATGGCAGCGGAGTCTTCGTAATGTACGATATGGACAATAGGGAGATATTTATCATCACCGAGGGTAGAGGCAAGGATAAAATTAACGATTCCAAAGTAGAGGGACTTTTGGATTCAGTTTTCGACAATGGTTTAAAAGACGGCAGATACTATGATTCGGCAGTTGCCTATTTAAAAAAGCTTAATGTATATTTAAGGGGTAATTATCTATCTCCACTTGATATGGGTATCAGTGCTCTGGGAGCAATTGGTGCAGGTGGAGGCTTCTTTGGGGCAGTAAAATCTAAGTATAAAGCCAGGACTCAGCCGGTTGAATTTAGTTACAGAAATAATTCGATAGTGAATTTTGCTTCATTAGATGATAGATTGTTAGACACCCGAGTGGTTACCAGAGTAATTCCGCGTAATACCGGTAAAGGCGGAGGATGGCGAGGTAGAGGTGGAACTACCACGAGGTCATCTTCAACCGGAAGTGGAAGAACTTACGGAGGAGGAGGAAGGAAATTCTAATGATTGGAAAAAAACTTGTAGCTTTAGTGTTTAGTCCTACCGGAAGTACATTAAAGATTGTAAGACGATTTTCAAGACATTTTGAAGATTCTGAAATAATTGACTTAACAACCGGTAAAAGTGCTTTGGATTTAGAGTTTGACGATGAAACGATGGTGTTATTCGCTTTTCCGGTATATGCAGGACGGGTACCCGATGTTTATTTTGATAGATTAGAGGATGTTTATGGAGACGAAAACGATGCGATAATAGTCGGAGTTTATGGTAATAGACATTACGATGATGCACTTTTCGAAATGTATGAGATGCTCTCTGAAAGAGATTTTAATGTCATTGCTGCAGCTGCATTTGTTGCGGAGCATACTTATAGTTCAAAGATTGCAGGCGGCAGACCGGATGAAGCCGATTTGGAAATGGTAGATGCATTTGTAGATATTTTACAATTATTGCCGCCTGATGACATCCCGCCTAAGATACCCGGTGATTATCCATACCGTGAAGGTGTGGGAGTAAGTACTTGGGCTCCATACCCAAGCGACGGATGTATAAGCTGCGGAGTTTGCAGTATGGTTTGTCCCGTCGGGATAATCAATCCTGATGGAGAATTGCCGAAGGAAAGAATAATCGATTGTCTGCATTGTATGGCATGTGTCAAGAGATGCCCGACCAATGTTAGATTTGCAGATGATGAAGCATTACTTAAACTAAGAGCTCATTTAGAAGAAAACTTTGCAGAGCCTAGAAAAGAACCTGAAATATTTTTATAGTTGATAATAGTACTTTATTTGTGATATTATTGTATGGATAGTATTGAAATTCAAAAAACGTTCAATTATCAGTTAGAGAAAACCTATAATAAAACCAATTTTGAATTTATTAAATACTACAATTAACATTTTGATACATTATGTGTCTATTTAGGGAGGAATGAACGCAATGGATCCCGATTCCGGACCGGCGATATATTTTCAAATATTACTACTTATTATACTTACCATGATAAATGCTTTTTTTGCTGCTTCTGAAATGGCAATGATTGCTGTTGACAGAAACAGATTAAATGAAAAAGCAGAGAAAGGTAATAAAAAAGCACAATTAATACTTAATTTAAGAAAGGAACAATCTAAATTTCTTTCTACAATACAAGTTGGAATAACATTTGCAAACCTGTTTTCTGCAGCATATGCTGCAACGGGTATCTCTCAAAAATTTGGGAATTTTCTGAGTAATGTTGGAGTTATGTACTCTGAGAGGATTGCACTTGTTGTCGTAACGATAATACTTTCGTTTTTCACGCTTGTATTTGGAGAACTGGTACCAAAGAGAGTTGCTCTTCAGTCTTCTGAGAAATTTGCAATGTTTTCAGTCGGTGCAATTAATCTATTCTCGAAAATTACCAGACCTTTCGTAGCACTTCTTTCGGTGTCTACAAACTTCGTTTTGAAACTTATGGGAATAAGTTTAGATGGCGTAGAAGAAAAAGTTACGATGGAGGACCTTAAAGCCATCGTCAATGTGGGGCAAGAACAAGGTGTTATTAATCCCGTTGAGAAAAATATGATTGATTCTATAATAGTCTTTGACGATAAACTGGCTGAGGAGATTATGACAGCCAGGACGGAAGTCTTTATGATAGATGTAAACGACCCGCTGGAAGATTATCTTGAAGAATTAATGAGATTGCAATATTCAAGAATACCTGTTTATGAAGACAATGTCGATAATATTATAGGTATTTTATATGTTAAAGACCTTTTGAAATCGACATATGAAGAGGGGTTCAAGGGTGTTGACTTAAGAGAAATCATCAGACCGGCGTATTTTGTACATGAGAGAAAAAATATAAACGATTTGTTCATGGATCTTAAGGCATCGAGAAACCATATTGCAATACTGATTGACGAATATGGCGGATTCTCGGGAATTGTAACGATGGAAGACTTGATAGAGGAAATCGTAGGAGAGATTGACGACGAATACGATCACGACGATCCTGAGGTAACTCAAGTGAATTCCAGATCTTTCTTAGTAAAAGGTTCACTTTCAATTATGGATTTAAATCAAAGACTTGGACTTCATCTAGATGAACAGACTGAGGACTACGATTCTGTAGGAGGACTCATGATAACAGAGCTTGGTTATATACCTGAATCAGGTGACAACTCAAGCGTAGTAGTCGATGGTTTGACTTTTACTATCGTAGAAGTAGAAGATAATAGAATTCAAAAAGCTAAGGTAGATATACCTGAAGATATCGAAGAATCAATAGTAGATGAGTAAGTAGAGGAGCTGTATGTATTATACAGCTCCTGTTTATTTTGTGAATTTAAAAAGAGTAAATACTATGATTTATTAATTGAAATTAATTAAAACTCCTTAAACTCTGATAAACGGGGTTGTAGACTAATACCTTATAGGGTATAAAAAATCCGCTTGGCAAAAAATATTTGCTTACCAAGCGGATGATTTATTTACTCTGATATTTTTTTATAACATTATTGGCTGCAGCATCTATTTCTGTTTTTATTTCTTCATAGAGTTCTAAAATATCTTCTGCTTCCTTTGTAAGTGTAGATCCCTTTGAGCCTGTATAGCGGTCCAGAAGCTTAAAACCAAGCATTGTTTCAGCCTCTTTAATTATTCTCCAAGCCTTGCTATATGCCATATTCATCTCTTTAGTGGCTTGATTCATAGATCCGGTTTCTTTGATACCATTTAAAAGATATACAATGCCCGGACCAAAACTACCCGGTCTATTTTCATCTTCATAAGTAGAGATGATTATCTTAGTAGAAACACTTATATTTTTCATATACCTCTCTTTTCTATATTAATAAATAAATAGTTCTCTTTCACCAATATTCGTAATTTGATCTACAGCATCGGATTTAATGGTTACTATATTGGGAAAGCCATCCGATATAAATCTCGCTTCTGGATTTTCATCAAAATGTTTTAACCAATCGTATAGTCCGACTCCATCTACATGTATTTCACTTGCCCTTATCCTATGGATATGATGAGGGTTAAACTCCGTATGATATGGAGAAAAATAAGGATCCCAACCTACATTCAGTACGGCTATATTATTATAATTAAATCCTTCGTATTCTCCACTGAAGACTTTTGCTTCCGCTTCAGAATCGGTAGGTCTTGATCCAAAGGGGAGTGCAAGTGTGTTTACTTCGTAATTTCCATCAAGTAGGGAAGTAAGGTATTTGGCCTGTCTTCCGACTTCATATAGTACAGATTCTGGTTTCATCTCTGTTAAATCAGGATGGTTGACAGTATGATTTCCGAGGTCCATATGATTTTTAATTAAGAAATTAACTTTTTCTTTTTCCTGTCCAGTAACTCTGAACGGAATCTCGCCATTTCCAAAGAAGGTGCAATAAGGCTTAACATCAGGATGTTTTTTTGCAAATTCTAAAAGTATGCCGACTGCACAATTCGGATCGATGCTGCCGTCCGAAAGATATCTGAAGTTGTTCTCATTGGTATCGTCAAAAGTTAAAACATAGGGTGTTTTTCCTGCGGGTGTATGAATATTACCGCTTACATAATCTTTTAGACTTATTGGCATATATCCTTTTTCGTAAAGTGTCTCCAAATCCTTTTTGAAATTCTCAGGAGTTCTTACCCACTCTTCTTCTTCAGTTCCGATATTGTGATACATTAAAACCATGATTTTACCGGCTTCATTTGGCTTAAGAGATATATCAACTTTTTGAGCAGTACCTTCCTTAACTTCGACTGTTTGATTATCACGGTTTTCGTCTGTTTTGACATCTGTTTCTTTATCATTTTTAGAAGTATCGGCACTTTTTTTATCTTCATTGGTGTCGACAGTATTTTGATTTGTGTTTACTTTTTCATCAGCTGCTTTTGGAGTGCAAGCAGTGAGTAAAAGAATCAACGAAAGTAATATATATTTCAATAAAATTCCCCCTATTCGATATCTATTATTTTAGATTTTCTTTAAATAATTCCTCAGCCAGGTGATAATGTTCTTCCGTAAGCTTTATTGCCAAATCAATATCTTTATTTTTAAACGCATTGGCAATATCTACGTGTTTTTGAATCGATACACCTTGTTTATCGGCTGTATTTTGAGGCGTGTAAAAAGTCCTTACCAAAACTTCATGGAGCACATTGTATTCTTTAAAGAGTTTTATTAATCTGGAATTTTTAGAATGGTCGACAAATGTCTTATGAAATTTATAATCATAATCAAAATACCGTTCTGTTCCTAAATGTTCCCTTTGAAATTCTATATTTTGGAAAGTTTCACTCGATATAGTATCGATGTCTCCTTTTTTAAAAGCGGAAATCATACCCCATTGTACAATATACATGAGGACTTCATTGACCTCTAGTGCAAAGTCCAGTGTAAAATCTATTACTTTTGATCCGGTTCTTTCAATAGAATCGATGAGACCATCTGTATGTAGTTTTAAGATAGCATCCCTAACCGGAGTTGAACTTACATCAAATCTATTTTGTAAGTCTCGATTTACAAGCATCTCACCGAATTTTATCTTACCGGTAAGAATATCTCGTTTCAATATCTCGTATATCTGATCGCTTAATGACTTTCTGACTATTCTCATATTATCTCTCTTTCCGTATAAAAATCAAAGTATATCTAAAATGAAACAATTATTAAAATATAAATTAGCGAGCTCAGTGTAAGTATAAAAATGTCCTAATTATAGTATTAAAGCTGATACTTACTAATTAATACTTAATGCGTTCAATATATGTATAATTATAACATAGAAAAATCGATAATGCATCGCAAGCAAGATATATATTAAAATAAAATATTCATTTTATAAGAAAAGCTAATAACAGTATAAACAAAACGAATAAAAGAAACTGAAAAATAGAGATATAATAGATGTTGATATTAATGCAAATACAAGGAGGTAGTAAAATGAAAAATGAAAAACTGAAGATGCTGCTGGGCGGTGGAATCATAGGCCTTTTGGCTGTGTTTTTAGTCAAACAAGGTAATCCCGGAAACATGGGGATTTGTGTTGCTTGTTTCTGGAGAGACATTGCCGGAGCTCTCGGACTTCACAGAGCGGCCGTTGTGCAATACATAAGACCTGAGATTATCGGGTTTATTTTTGGAGCTTTTGCTTCATCGGTATTCAGTAAAGATTTTAAAGCCAGAGGAGGATCATCTCCACTTATAAGATTTTTGTTAGGAGTATTTATGGCTATTGGAGCCTTGGTATTTTTAGGCTGTCCACTTAGAATGATACTAAGACTTGCAAATGGTGATTTAAATGCACTTATAGGAACATTAGGATTTGTCGTAGGAATAATAGCAGGACTTTATTTCTTGAAAAATGGTTATACCCTTGGCAGAAACAAAAAAGAGCTTCAAATAGTAGGATATATTATGCCACTTTTTGCTATTATGCTATTAGTCTTTCTAGTTTTAAAACCGGAATTTATATTCTTTTCAGAAGAAGGGCCGGGTTCGATGCATGCACCAATTCTTATTTCACTGGTAGCAGGAATTATAACAGGAGTACTTTTACAGAGAACTAGAGTTTGTTCAGCAGGAGCGTTTAGGGATTTATTCNNAAATTGGGCTTTGAAGGACAACCAGTTGCACATTCTGAACATATTTGGAACTTTTTAGGTATGACTCTTGTTGGATTTGCAGGTATACTTTTAGGTGGATGTCCTATTAGACAGACCATACTTGCAGGAGATGGAGATGCAGATGCCGGTATTACAATTTTTGGACTATTGATAGGAGCTGCAATAGCTCATAACTTTGGACTTGCCGCATCACCTAAAGGAGCACCTTTAAACGGAAGAATAGCAGTTATTATCGGTTTGATTCTATGTACGATTATTGCGTATATCTATACTAATAAAAGAGCGGAGGGATAGTATGAAAGAAATAGATGTAAGGGGTTATTCCTGTCCTGAACCTGTAATTAGGACAATGAATGCCGTAAAAGAAGGTAATTCAGAATTGGAAATTTTAGTGGATACCAATGTATCTAAAGAGAATGTAAGCAGATATTTAAAAGAAAACGGATATAGTGTGGATGTACATGAAACCGGAGACCATTATAAAATTATTGGGAAAAAATAATGGAAATTGGTTATTATTTTACATTTGACACTATAAGTGAAGCTCTAAGGTTTGAAAAGGAGTTAAAAAACAGCAATATTTATGTAAAACTAATGCCTGTCCCCAGAAGATTCAGTTCGTCTTGTGGTACATGCGCGGCAATAGAAAAAAACGATTTAGAAATAGTAGAATTATTAATAAGTGAAAAAAATTTGTTCTATCATGAATTATATGACAATAAATAGAGCTTAACCTAACTAAAAGACGAAGATTTCAAACTTCGTCTTTTTTTGAAAAAGTTTGAAAAAAGATTAATTTTTTTGTTGACAAATGTTTTCATAGAGTATATACTAAAATAAAGCGTAATGCATAATGCATCGCAACATAAAATTTTAATTGGAGGTCTTTTAAAATGGATTACAAAAAATATCCCGCTGAACCGTACAGAGTAAAAGTTGTTGAAACAGTAAAAATGGTAGATAAAGCTGAGAGAGAAAGAGTAATGAAGGAAGCTGGTTACAATACTTTCTTACTACCTTCAGAAGATGTATATATAGACTTACTTACAGACAGTGGAACTAACGCAATGTCTGACAAGCAATGGGGCGGAATGATGGTTGGAGACGAAGCATATGCAGGAAGTAGAAACTTCAAACATCTTGAAGAAACCGTTCAAGACATATTCGGATTCCCTCATCTAGTACCTACTCACCAAGGACGTGGTGCTGAGAATATCCTATCTTCAATAGCAATTAAACCTGGACAATATGTACCTGGAAACATGTACTTCACAACTACAAGATTCCACCAAGAACACAATGGCGGTATCTTCGTAGATATCATTAGAGACGAAGCTCATGATGCAGGATTAAGCATTCCTTTCAAAGGAAATATAGATATTAAAAAACTTGAAAACCTTATAAACGAAAAAGGTGCTGAAAATATAGCATATGTTTGTTTAGCAGTTACAGTTAACTTAGCCGGTGGACAACCAGTTTCTATGGCTAATATGAAAGAAGTTAGAGAACTTACTGCAAAACACGGAATCAAAGTATTCTTTGATGCTACAAGATGTGTTGAAAATGCTTACTTCATTAAAGAACAAGAAGAAGGCTATGCAGACAAGACAATAAAAGAAATCGTAAGAGAAATGTTCAGCTACTCTGACGGTGCTACTATGTCAGGTAAGAAAGACTGTATCGTTAACATCGGTGGATTCTTAGCGATGAGAGATGAAGAATTATTCTTAAAAGCTAAAGAATTAGTAGTTGTTTACGAAGGAATGCCTTCATATGGTGGAATGGCTGGTAGAGATATGGAAGCTATGGCTATCGGTCTTCAAGAAGCTATGCAATTCGAATACATCCAACACAGAGTTCTTCAAGTTAGATACCTAGGCGAACTTCTTAAAGAAGCTGGAGTTCCAATAGTTGAGCCTGTTGGTGGACACGCAGTATTCCTAGATGCTAGAAGATTCTGTCCACATCTAGAGCAAGATGACTTCCCAGCACAATCATTAGCAGCTTCACTTTTCGTAGAATCAGGAGTAAGATCTATGGAAAGAGGTATAGTATCTGCAGGTAGAGATATCAAAACTGGCGAACATCATAGACCAAAGCTTGAAACAGTAAGACTTACAATTCCAAGAAGAGTTTACACTTACAAGCATATGGACGTTGTAGCTGACGCTGTTATTAAATTATTCAAGCATAAAGAAGACATCAAGCCATTAAGATTCACTTATGAACCAAAACAACTTAGATTCTTCACAGCTAGATTTGAACCATACGAAAAATAATTAGAATGTATTAGGCATTCCTTCGGGGATGCCTTTTTATTTGAAATCAATTTGACTTAAAACTTTGTATGTATTAAACTCAAAATAAGAGTTTAAGGAGGATTTATGCGAATAGAAAAAATATTAGCAAAAGTTGATCATACATTGCTGTCGCCGACGGCAACTTGGGAAGATATTTTAGTGGTACTGGAAGATGCAATCAGATATAAAACCGCATCTGTATGCATACCGCCATCTTATGTAGATAGAGCTTATGAAACCTTGAAAGGCAGAGCTGTAATTTGTACTGTAATTGGATTTCCATTGGGGTATCAAACGACAGAGGCAAAAGTATATGAAACTGTCGATGCAATAAATAATGGCGCTGATGAAATCGACATGGTTATTAATATAGCGGATTTAAAAAATAAAAAGTATGAAGAGATAAAAACTGAAATCTCAACCATTAAGGAATTTTGCGGCGAAAGAATTCTAAAAGTTATAATAGAGACTGCTCTATTGACCGAAGCTGAAAAGATTAAGATGTGTGAAATCATATCTGAAACGGGTGCTGATTATATTAAGACATCTACTGGATTTGCAGAATCAGGAGCAAAACTCGAAGATATCATACTATTTAAAAAGCATATCGCTGAATATGTAAAAATCAAAGCTGCAGGAGGAATCTCATCGCTAGAAGATGCAGAAGCATTTATAAAAGCCGGAGCCGATAGGCTTGGTACGAGTAGAATCGTTAAAATTGCAAAGGGTTTAAGTGATGACGGATCATATTAGGGAACTGATACAGCTTGCAATAGAAAATATTAAATACTCTTATGCTCCTTATTCCGAGTTTAATGTTTCTGCAGTTTTAGAAACAGTCACCGGAGAGCTTTATACAGGCGTAAATATAGAAAATGCAGCTTACAGTCCGACCAATTGTGCAGAGAGAACTGCAGTTTTTAAAGCAGTAAGTGAAGGACATAGAAAATTTTCGAGAATTGTAGTCCTTGGGGGAAGTAAATCGAATATTATAGATTTTGTAACACCATGCGGAGTTTGTCGACAGGTTCTAGTTGAATTCACGAATCCTGAAGAGTTTGAAATTATCCTTGCAAAATCTGTGGACGAGTACAAAATAATGAAATTGAGTGAACTTTTACCATATAGCTTTGGACCATCGGATTTGGAGTGATACAATGCGTGCTTATGACATTATCGACAAGAAGAAGAGAGGACATGAATTATCAAAAGAGGAAATTACTTTTATAATTGATGGATACTTAAAAGGCGAGATACCAGATTATCAAGTATCGGCACTCTTGATGGCAATTTATTTTAACGGTATGAAGGACGATGAATTGTCTGAATTGACTTTTATTATGCGCGATTCAGGCGATATCATTGACATGAGTAGAATTAAAGGTGTAGTTGTAGACAAACACTCAACCGGTGGAGTTGGAGACAAGACCACACTCATTGTGGCTGCGATAGCCGCTTCAAGAGGAGTCAAGATATGCAAAATGTCAGGTAGGGGACTTGGACATACCGGAGGAACCGTTGATAAAATGGAATCCATACCGGGTTTTAAAACAGAAATTGATCCAGAGGAAGTCTTTCAAATTGTAAATAAGATAGGTGTATCCATAGTAGGGCAATCTGGAAATCTGGCACCTGCTGATAAAAAAATATATGCATTAAGAGATGTCACTGCTACCGTAGACAGCATACCTCTTATTGCCGCTTCCATCATGAGTAAAAAACTGGCAGCAGGTTCAGATGCAATAGTCCTCGACGTCAAGATGGGCAGTGGAGCATTTATGAAAAATATAGAAGATGCTAAAAGCCTTGCAAGACATATGGTCGATATCGGAACGGCTGCTAAGAAAAATACAGTCGCACTTATTACCAATATGGATGTACCATTGGGAGAAGCTGTAGGTAATAGGAATGAAATTGTAGAAGTAGTCAATACATTAAGAGGCTCAGGTCCTAAGGATCTCGAAATCATCTGTTTGGAACTTGCGGCCCAAATGATCTACTTGGCAGGTATAGAAGATTTAAAAACGGCCAGAGAGAATGCAGCAAAATCTCTAAAAGATATGTCTGCATATAATAAATTTATTGAACTCGTTAAAATACAGGGCGGAGATATTACGGTTTTTGATGATTTAAAAGCTTTTTCGAAAGCTGAATATGAAAGAGAGATTAAAGTGGAAAAAACTGGAGTCATAACATCAATGGATACCGAGTCAATAGGATTGGCAGCTTCGCTCCTAGGAGCAGGTAGAACCAAACTGGAGGATGTACTGGATTTCACAGCCGGAGTAAATATATATAAGAAAACCGGTGATTCGGTAAAACTTGGCGATACTATTGCAACCATACGTACCTCTGATGCAAGTAGATTGGACGAAGCAGAAAGAGTTTTACTGGAAGCCTATTCATTTGACGGTGAATTAGTAGAGTATCCGATGATAATTGAAACCATAGGAAGTAAATAAATAATAAATGTTTATTTCCAAAGAGCTAAATAAATCTAAAGGACCTATCTCAATGATAAGTCCTTTTTTATGCAATTAAATAATCACAAAAAACTATACCAAACACAATTTAAAACACTTAAATATTCACAAATGAAGGGGGTCAGGCTTCCATTATTTTATTTTTTGAATGCATATACTACATAGTGTATAAATAGATGCTTGACAAACACTGATAAAATGATATAAAGTAAAAACATATATAGAAATATATATTATAATTATGCAAAAAATAGTAGAAATAAAAGCCTGACCCCGTTTTAACGTTGGAATGATGGGAAAATAGAAAATGTTAAAATGTATAAGTGTTGATAATTAGAGGTTTAGTTTTTCGTGTTATTTTGTTTAGGTTTAAAGAGGTTATTTAGAGTTCAAGTTGAGCTGACCTGTTTTCTATAAATAAAAAAGTAGTGTATCAGAATTTAGTTTGTTCTGATACACTACCAAGTTTATATTTAGTTTTGATTATTCGTCCTTATTCCAGTTTATTAGTCGCTGGCTTTTAATTTTTATATTCTTAATCATATCTTGAAGATCTACTTTGTATTTATCGGGATTGAAGCGTTTTATAGTATCTTCATAGACTTTGTAGACAGAAAGTCCGAAATTCTCTTTGCTGAACTTTTCACTGCTTTCTTTGGCATTTTTAGAAAACTCGGCTCTCATCTCATCATCGATTAACAGTTTCTTTACATATTCGATAAATTCAGCTTCATTTTTATAAGTAAATCCATTATAGCCATTTTCTATTACTTCGTCTATTGCTTCGTCTTCTCTACATACTTCAGGTAGACAGTTAGCTAGTGCTTCTACATATGTTAGACCTTGGGTTTCACTAACAGATGCCGATATAAATATGTCTCCTGTTTGATAGTAGTCTACAACTTCCTCAGGGTTAATCATTCCGGTAAAGATTATTTTACCCATTAGTTTTTTGGATTGTACATATTCTTTTAATTCAGACATATATGGGCCGTCACCGACGATTACAAAACTAACCTTATCGTATACTTGAAGCAGCATACCGAAATTATCTACAAGCTCTTTTAAGTTTTTCTCTTCGGCAACTCTACCGATATTTATTAGAATTTTATTATCTTCAGGAATATTTAAAGAAGATCTGATTTCATCTTTACGCTCCTTAGAAACTATTTTATCATATCTACTCAAATCAATACCTGTAGGTACAATTACCAGATTATCATTCAATTCGTAAGATAATAGGGTGTTTTTAACTTTTTTTGTCGGGGCAATTACAGTTTCAGCATTTTTCAGCCTATATCTCATAATTTTAGAAACCATTGCCTTGCCAAGCTTTTTGTTTGGTATGACATACTGAGTATAGTACTCATAAAGTGTATGGTAGGTATGAACAATGGGAACACCTGTTTTTTTAGCAATCCTATATGCAAATGTATAAGTAAAGAATTCACACTGACTATGAATTATGTCAGGTTTCCAGTCGATTAACTCATTTAAAATTCTGCTATTAAAGGCAAAGGTCGCTCTGACATCGGGATATACCTTTATGCCGAATGATCTTACAAAATAAAAATCACCATCGATATAAGAGTCATCAGATTTTGACAGAGTTAATATTTTTACATCATGACCCTGTTTTTTTAATTCTCTATATAAATTCATAAACGAAACTACTACACCATTAACTGCTGGCACAAACCAGTCAGAAGTTAAAAGTATCTTCATAAAGCACCTCCGATTGTTATAACTATATTCTATCACATTTATTGTTATTTAAAGAGTATAATATAAGATTTTTATCTTACAATCTTGTAATAATCCTAAATATTTCTTAATTATATATAAGAATAACATAATTATGTGATAAATTGTGAAATTGGGTATAAATAAGATGAGGTATTAATTAGGAATGATTGTGGAGGTATAATATGAAATGGCAAGGAAGAAGACAAAGTTCAAATGTTGAAGACAGAAGGGGTCAAAGACCTGTAGGTGGAGGATTCGGCGGAGGTGGTATGAAACTCGGCGGAGGTTCTCTGGTTATACTCTTGCTTGTATTCTTGCTATCCGGGGGAGATTTAAACTCTGTGCTCGACATGATGGGAGGAAGCCAAACTCAACAAACTCAAAATGTCGATTACCAAGCAACTGAACAAGAAGAGGAGTTAAAAGCATTCTCATCTACTGTATTTGCGGATCTTGAGGATGTATGGACAGAGATGTTCAAAGGCACAAATGTAGATTACACTCTACCTAAATTAGTAATTTACTCTGGAAGTGTTAATAGTGGTTGTGGAGCTGCAAGTTCGCAAGTAGGACCATTTTACTGTAGTGCCGATAAAAGTGTATATATCGATTTGAGTTTTTATAATCAATTAAAGTCGAAGTTTAAAGCACCCGGTGATTTTGCTTTTGCCTATGTGCTGGCGCATGAAGTTGGTCACCATGTTCAGAATGAACTTGGAGTTCTCCAACAGGTGCATGAATATAGACAAAAGTTAAGTCAAAAGCAATATAATGAACTGTCGGTTAGGATGGAGCTTCAAGCAGATTACTATGCAGGTGTATTTGCAAAGCATATTAAGGGTAAGGGCTATCTAGAAGAAGGAGATATAGAAGAAGCAATTAGAGCTGCCGGGGCAGTTGGTGACGATACCATACAGGAAAGTATGGCAGGAAGAGCCAATCCAGATACATTTACTCATGGTACGAGTGAACAAAGAATGAGATGGTTCATGAAAGGTTATGAAAAAGGTACAATACAAGATGGAGATACCTTCAATGCAAATGAGCTATAATTATCTTAACAACCGGTTTCTTAATTTTAGGGAACCGGTCATTTAATTTAAACTTAAAACAGATATTGAACAAGATAAACAAAAACGCTTATATTCGGGTATTTATCGTAAAAAGTTTTTGAATAGTAATGCCAATTCTGTTATAATATAGTTATACAACAACATTAGGGAATAAGGTTAGATACCTTAGCAGCCCCCGCTACTGTAATACGGATTGAACGACATATGCCACTGAAAGGGAAGGCGTCGTTTGAGATGAAGTTGAGCCAGGATACCTAATACTATTGTAATACTTCGGTGGGAAGATTACTTAGCTTTCCCAACCATAGGTTGGGTTTTTTATCTTCTACACCAAAAGGAGATGATGGTGTGAAAAAAAGTTTTAAAGTACTATTTATCATATCACTATTGTACTTAGTGACTATGATACCTCAAGATGCATTTGCAATGCATATTATGGAAGGATTTTTACCAAAGGGATGGGCTATAGGCTGGTGGGTAGTATCGATACCTTTTATGGCTATAAGCATTAATAAATTGCAAAAATTATTAAAAGAACATCCCGATAAAAAACTGCTGGTGGCATTGGCAGGAGCATTTGTATTTTTATTATCCTCTTTAAAAATTCCGTCGGTAACAGGATCATGCTCACATCCTACAGGGGTAGGACTTGGAGCAATACTCTTTGGACCATGGGTTATGGTAATACTGGGGGTAATAGTACTCTTATTCCAAGCTACTTTGCTGGCACATGGTGGATTGACTACTTTGGGAGCCAATGCTTTTTCGATGGCAATAGTAGGTCCCTTCGTTGCATATGCAGTTTTTAAATTACTTAAGAAAGCAAAAGTAAATACCTTCGTTTCTGTAGGTATTGCAGCTGCAGCCGCAGATTTAATTACTTATGTAGTTACATCCATACAGCTTGGTGTTGCATTTCCGGCTGACAATATGATGGTACAAATAGGAAAATATATGACAATATTTGCCTTCACTCAAGTTCCTATAGCTATAGCAGAGGGAATTCTTACAGCATTGATATTTGAAAGAATTGCTCATTATGAAGGGGAGGGAAATCTAATTGAAAAAGTCTACTAGAATAATCTTGATAATAACACTTATAGTGTTATTTATTGCACCATTGTACATGAATAAAGGTGCAGAATTTGGTGGCGCAGACGGAGCAGCAGAAGATGCGATAACAGAAAACAACCCTTGGTATGAGCAGTGGTTTGAACCGATTATCGAACCTGCAAGTGGCGAAATCGAGTCGATGCTATTTGCATCTCAAGCGGCGATAGGCGCAGTACTTATCGGATACTATTTTGGATTTAAAAAAGGGAAAACTCATGTCAATAATTGATATCGTTTCAAATTCTAACAAATTTACTAATATAGATTACAGAATTAAAATGATGGTGGGCATTCTTATGCTCACCATCAGTTTAATTACAAACAATACATATGTACAAATTGGAATAATAGTTTTGATAATGATATTGTTAATACCGATAGCGGGTATATCTCCAAGAATTATACTGAGAATTTACAAAATACCACTTGGATTCATTATCATGAGCATAATAGTCATGATAATTGGGATTTCCAAAGACAGCAATAATTATTTTTATAGTTTTAATTTAGGTATATATTTTATAGGAATCAGCAAGATAGGCTTTTCAGTAGCTGTAAATACACTGTTTAGAACCTTGTCTGCAATAAGTTCCACCTTTTTTATTTCGCTTACTACGCCTCTTCATCAACAAATAAAAGGATATAAATTAATTAGGATACCAGATGTCATAATTCAGCAGATGGTTCTGATCTACAGATTCATATCAGTGTTTTTTAAAGAGATGAAAGAGATGGAAGATGCCATAACATTAAGAACCGGATACAAGAATAGAAGACTTTGGTTAAAATCATCATCTGTTTTGGCGAGTTCACTTTTTATTCGCATAATGAGTAGCTTCGACGATTGGAAAAATGCAATGGAATTAAGATTGGGAAATGAAGCGGCAGAGGAGGAAGTAGAATGTTAAAAGTAGAAAATTTAAAATACATATATCCTGATGGAACCCTTGCTTTAGACGATGTCAGCATGGACTTTGACAAAGGTTCCTGCATCGGAATAATAGGTGAGAATGGAGCTGGGAAATCTACTCTTTTACTTAATATTCTTGGGATACTTAAACCTTCCTCCGGCACCGTAAAATACCTTGGAAATGACATTGAATACAATTCAAAATACATGAGATTATACAGAAGTGAAGTCAATCTTATGATGCAGGATCCCGACAGGCAGATATTTTATTCAACGGTAAAGGAAGATGTAGGTTTTGCACTTAGAAACCTCGGACATTCAGAAGAGGAAATTGAAGAGAAGGTAGAAAGAGCATTGACCATAACAGGTTTAAAAGATATCCAAGAAAAATCGGTCAACTTTTTAAGTTATGGTCAGAAGAAGAGAGTTGCTCTGGCAGGTTTATTAGTTATGAATCTAAAACTATTATTTATGGATGAGCCTACTGCCGGCTTGGATCCAAAGATGGTTGAAGGGATGAAAAAACTTCTCTATAAACTCATGGAATCGGGGATAAAACTTGTAATTTCAAGTCATGACATGGACTTCATATATGAAATGTGCGATTATATCTACCTTCTTAAATCGGGTAAACAAGTCAAAGAGGGAAATGAAAAGGAAGTATTTCTGGATACTGATTTTATAAAGTCCATTTCTCTTGAGCAGCCCTCACTTGTAAAACTTCATTTAAATACCTCATTACCGCTATTTAAGCATGAGTGTGAATTATACGAATACTTAAAAAAATAGGTTCTTTGTCAAATAGTGTTGGTATATAAATTAATCACAAACTATTAATATCGGTTCTTT
>MTKW01000829.1_pt1 | contig 49599 bp, 56 predicted proteins | sample 1042761 | NCBI WGS metagenome assembly MTKW01 (sample SAMN06205366, study PRJNA360243) | anaerobic digester metagenome | biome: Wastewater treatment plant; feature: Anaerobic digester sludge; material: sludge; isolation source: anaerobic digester fed with sludge from wastewater treatment plant ... | reverse complement strand
GGTGGAAAGAACGGCATCTTATTATAATCTTTCAGAGATGAAGGACTATGCCATTTTTGCCCAAGGGGATTTAAATATCGAAGAATTAGGCTATATTTATGGTGGTATTATTGGAGTCCATGGGGATTTGCATTTTGAGTCTGCTGAACAGGACGGTGGTGCCCAATTAATGGTAGAGGGAGAAATTATCCCTAAACATGATTTAAGCCATAAAAAAAATAAAAACTTTAATGAGACCAATTTCCCACCGGTTACAGATAGGGAGTTAATGGATTTATCTGCCTTTGATGTAGATTCTTATATTAGCTGGTTAAAGGCAAATTATAGTGATAAGGTTACAGAATACGATAAACTAGTATCAGGAGGGAATAAGAAAACAATTGCTGAAGGTGACTATCCTAATACCCCAGACTCTATTCTTATTATACAAAATTATGATACAGTAGAATTAGATGGTAAGGATACTTTTAATGGTCTTATTATAGCCCATAAAGCTGAAAAACTTAGTATTGGCAATGAAGCAACTATTAATGGAATGTTAATCTTTACTGGTAAGGAATTAGAAATTACCACCATTCATATTACAGGTCAAAGTATTAATGTCAATGGTAATATTATCTGTACCAATAGTACCCAGCAAAAAGGTAACTGGAAAGTCCAATTACACCATGACCCGGAAAAATTATCCTATCTAGATGACTATTTGCCAGAAAACTATGAAATAATAGAGGAAAGTGAAAGGGATGTAAAATTATTAAAGTGGAAGGAAGTACAATAGGTGGCATAATACTATTGTTTACGTAAAGGGGGTAAGCTTTTGAAAAAAAACAAACAATCAATTATATTTGACTTTGGTTCTAAAGAAACAAAAATCATTATTGGAAGCAGTAAGGACAACCATATTTTTATTCGGGATTATGCTATTGTACCCACTCCTCCAGAAGCTGTCTTTAATGGCAGAATATATAGTAAGACAGAGATAGGAGATCTGATTAAAGATTATATTAAGGATAAGCCCATTAAGAAATTAAATATGATGGTTTCTATCTCTTCAGGGGATTTAATATTAAGGAATTTTGATGTGCCAAAGATGGAGGAAAGTGAGTTAAGGACAGCGGTAAAATTTGAATTGGAAAACTTACTTCCTGAACCCATAGACAATTATGTTATGGATTTTACTATATTGGAAGAATACAAAGACACATCAGATGATGGGGAAGAGGTATCTATGCTTAAGGTCCAGACCGCTGCACTGCCAAAATATATTGTGGAAGCCTATCTATTAACCTTTCAAAAGGCTGGTATAGGAATAGATATAGTGGATATTCAATCCAATAGTGTGGCAAAATTATTTGGCGGTCGCAAAAAGCTTATAAAGGATTTTGAAGATGAAGAAACCATAGATAAAAATATTGCCATCATAGACTTAGGCTATCAAAAAACCTCTATTACTATAATGGAATACGGAAAGGTCTTTTTAAATAGGACTATAAATATAGGCGGTTTTGAAATAACAAAGACTATTGGAGATATTTTGGATATGGACTTAGCTGAAGCGGAAAGATTAAAAGTGAGTCAGGACTATTCAGGTATAGAATCATCAGCTATAGAGGAAATTCAAAATACCATAGATAGGCTTAATCAGGAAATAATAATGGAAATCAATAAGATAATTGAGTATTTTATTTCCAGAAGCATACAAAAAAAACTAGATCGTGTTTATCTAATTGGTGGAGGTGCTAAAGCTAAAGGTATAGTAGAACTCTTTGAAAAAGAATTAAATATTGTTACAAAATTAGGTAATGACTATAGAAATATAGAGGTAAATACCGATGAAACAAAATTCTCCGAGGATTTACTCTATCTATGTAATTCCCTTGGAATTCTATTAAGGGAGGATAAATAAATGAGAGAAATGAATCTGCTTCCGGAAGAACACTTTTATTTATTAGAACAAAAGAGGAAAAGAAGATTTATAATCACTCTGGTGTCTACTATTCTACTGATTATGGCCATTAGCTATCTAGTTGCTTACTATATAGACTATAATATTAGAAAAGATATCATAAGCACAAAGGCTAGGATAGAAGAACTGGAAAAGATAAAGGAAATGCAATTGGAGATATCCGCAAACCAAAGTGTCTTAGACAGCAGAAGGCATATGCTAGAAAGGGTGGAATCTAAAAGGGTGGATTATTATGAACTTCTTACCCAATTAGAAAGGACTATACCAGAAGAAGTAACCATTGAGACTATTTCCCATCCAAAGGGAGATTATTTTGATATATCTGCCATCACAAAAAATCCTAGCAAGATTGCCGACTTTATGGTTAATATTGGAAAGCTTGACAGGGTGGAGAATGTACTCTTAGACAATATAAGATACAATACTGATAAGGAGAATAACAAGACTGATACCAGCTTTAATATTTACTTTACCTATGTAGCAGAGGAAATAGTAGAAGATGAGGGGGGGGATTCTGATGGTATTGACTAAGAGGGAAAAGGCTATGATATCAATTTTAGCTTTTGTACTTGTGGTAGGCTCATTTATATATTTTTTAATTTTCCCTATGGTGGATAAAATTAGAACCAATAGCAATATTTTGGAGGAAGATAGAATTATCTTGGGAAATTTAGAATATGCTAATAAGACAGGCACCCTTACCAGCAAGGAGAAGGAAATCCAAGGAGAAATTCTAGAAATAGAAAAGATCCTGCCTACCCAGGTTAGGATTCCTGAAATATTTTTGGAAGTATTAAAGATCTCCAATGATATCGGCATCCAGCAGGATAGCTTTACCCTCCAAAACACCATAATCGAAGAAGGTGTTAGCCCTAGACCACCCCAAGGGGAGGAAGGCAGTACAGCTAATGACCAGGAAATTATAAATGAGAAATTATTGGTTTTACCAGTCCATCATGTGGTAAAAGGTACCTATCCCCAATTAAAGGAATATATCTTTAGAATTCAAAACTCCGATAGAAGAATAGATATAGTAGAATATCAATTTAGCAGCAATAATGAAGATAATATTATTTCTGCCAATTTTCTTCTTCATTCCTATGCATTGGTAAAGGATGGTCAAAATTATTCTGAATTTGTGGATTATGATTTTATTACTGGCAGCTATGGAAAGGAAAATCCATTTGTCACCAGCGGTAATACTAATAAGGAGGGGGATTTGGAAACTACCCAAGAAAATACAGAAGAATAAAGGAATTATGATAATATGAAAAATAATATTTCGATTATAGGTTTTATGGGAACAGGGAAATCTGCCATTGGGAGAAATGTTGCCCGAGAATTAGATTTTTCCTTTGTAGATCTAGATAGATATATGGAAGAAAAACTTGGGATGAGGATTGGAGAATATTTTTCTGCCTATGGGGAAGCTGAATTTAGAAAAATAGAACAGCTGTCCTTAGAGGAGGTTTTAGCTAATGACCATCAGGTTATTTCCACCGGTGGGGGGATTGTATTATTAGAGGAGAATAGAAAATTATTAAGAGAAAAAACCTATGTGGTGAGTTTAAAGGCTAATGCTAAAACAATTTATTATAGAGTAAAGAGGAATAATAGAAGACCATTATTAAGAACCCAAAAGCCATTAAAGGCTATTAATAGATTATTGAAAGAAAGAAGGGGCCTATATGATTTTGGTGATCTATCCCTTTATACAGATAATGAAACCATTATAGAATTAGCAAAAAAAATTGCCCAGAATTATAAAAGTCATATATTAGATTAAGCTATAGTCATAATAGGGAAAGGAGTAAAAATGAATATAAAATTTGGCCCTTCAGGGAATTCCCAGTCCTTTTATGATGAGGGATATAAGTCCTCCCTGGATATGCCTAAGTGGCTATGGGAAAAAGGCCTTTCTGCCTATGAATATTCCCTTACTAAGGGTATTAGACTTAAAAGGGAAACAGCTACCAAAATAGGTAAGGAGGCGGAAAAACATAATATTTTTCTAAGCATCCATGCCCCCTATTATATAAATCTAGCCAATCCAGACCACAAAAAGCGGGAAAGGTCTAAAAAATATATATTGGATACCTTTTATGCAGGGGAATGGATGGGGGCAAAGAGAATTGTATTTCATCCCGGCTCAGTGGGAAAATTAGAGAGAAGAGAAGCCTTTGATATTGTCTTAAATACCTTTGAAGAAGTGTTAGAGATTATATATAAAAATGGATTTAATGATATAAGTATATGTCCAGAAACTATGGGTAAGATAAATCAAATCGGCACCCTGGAGGAAATTTTAGAATTGTCAAAATTAGATGAAAAGATTATACCCACTATAGATTTTGGGCATATTCATGCTAGAGATGGGGGAAGTTTAAATAGTAAGAAAGATTTTGAAGATGTGATAAATACCATTGAAAAAAATTTAGGTAGGACTAGGACTAAAAATATCCATATTCACTTTAGCAGGATAGAATTCACCCAGGGAGGGGAGAAAAAGCATTGGACTTATAAAGATATCCAATTTGGCCCCAATTTTGAACCCTTAGCCCAGGTATTGGTGGAAAGGAATTTAACACCTATAATAATCTGTGAATCTAGAGGTACAATGGCGGAAGATGCAGTGTTATTTAAAAACATTTATGAGGATATAAAGAAAAATACTATCAAAGCCTAGTAATCTATGGTAATATATTAAAGGACTTTGATAATAAGAGGGTTTTTATGAAAAAGATTTTGGTTATTCATGGACCAAACCTAAATATGTTAGGTATTAGAAAAAAGGAAATATATGGTAATAACACCCTAGAAGATGTTAATAATATGATTAGGGAAAAGGCAAAGGAATTGAATTTCCAAGTGGATATATATCAATATAATGGGGAGGGCGAAATAATATCCCAACTCCATAGGGCCTATAATAATTATCATGGTCTTATAATAAATCCAGGGGCATATTCCCACTATAGTATTGGCATAAGGGATGCTATAGAGGCAATAGATATACCCACCATTGAGGTACATATTAGCAATATATATAATAGAGAATCTTTTAGAGCTAATTCTATCATATCTCCTGTATGTATGGGACAGATTGCTGGTCTGGGTATTGAAGGATATATTTTAGCATTAGAAAGATTTTCTTTTGGCAGGGAGTCATCTCTGCTGGATTAATAAATACACAAGATGAATTAAGTGGAGGGATTTTTATGATTTCTGCAGGAGACTTTAGAAAGGGTATTACCTTCGAAATGGAGGGGGAAGTTTATAGTATAGTTGAATTTCAACATGTTAAGCCCGGCAAAGGGGCGGCCTTTGTACGCACCAAGCTAAAAAATATTAAGACAGGGGTCACCATTGAAAAAACCTTCAATCCTAATGACAAACTTCCTAGGGCCCATATAGACACTAAGGAAATGCAGTATTTATATAATGATGGAGATATCTATTACTTTATGGATTTAGAAACCTTTGAACAAATACCTTTAAATAAGGAACAGGTAGAGGAGGCTATCCTTTATATTAAAGAAAATATGAATGCTATTATTAAATTCCATAAGGGGGAGGCTTTTTCAGTAGATCCTCCAAATTTTGTAGAATTAGAGGTTACCCATACCGAGCCAGGATTTAAGGGGGATACAGCAACTGCTTCCTTTAAACCTGCTACTGTAGAGACAGGGGCCACCCTAGGAGTACCATTATTTGTAAATACTGGAGATATTATTAGGATAGATACCCGAACAGGGGAGTATATGGAAAGAGTTTAATGGTATAATATAATAAATAAAAGAAACATATGTATTCTTTTATATAAAACTAAGGAGGGATTATTATGGATTATATTAGAGAGCAGGTTGCTTATCTAAGAGGACTAACGGAAGGTTTAGGTATAAGTGAAGAAACCAATGAAGGAAAAGTGCTTTTACATATAGTTGAAATACTAGACGATATTTCTGATGCATTGGAAGGTTTAGCAGATGCCCAAGAGGATTTAGAAGAATATATCGAAGTAATAGATGAGGATCTTTCTGACCTTGAAGATGATTTCTATGATGAGTTTGATGAATTTGATGATGATATTGATTTCTGTGAGGTTAAATGCCCAGAGTGTGGGGAAGTAACCTATATAGATATGGAAATGCTAGATGATGACAATAAAATTTCTTGTCCCAATTGTGGAGAGGAATTAGAAGTGGATTTTTGTTGCTGTGATGATGAGAAGGATTGTGACTGTGAATAATATTTTAGTGACTTCTTATCCTTTAGCATAATTTCTAATGATCTAAAAATATACTTTATTAAGATTTCAATTGGTAAAAATAATATGCACAGCCCTGCCATCTCGTGGGTGGGGATGTGCATTTTTATTATTTACCAGATGATTTTCTTGATTATCAAACTATAACTTTGTTCCGTCCCTCTTTCTTCGCCTTGTATAATGCCTTATCTGCCGCTTCAATTAGCTTATTAGAATCCATCTTATCACTGGGAACAATGGATGCTACCCCTAGGCTAATAGTTAAGTTGGAATTGATTTCTTCATTTTTCATTCTTAAATCTTCAATGGTTTTTCGAATTTTCTCTGCAACAATTGTTGCTCCTTCTGAAGTTGTATTCATAAGCATTACAACAAATTCCTCACCGCCGTAACGTGCTGTAAAGTCACCTGGTCTTTTTATTCCACCCTTTATAATCTCTGCAATTTTTATCAATGCTTGATCACCTGCTAGATGGCCATAGGTATCATTGAAGATCTTAAAATGGTCAATATCTATCATAATCAAAGACAAGGGTAATCCTTCACGGAGACTTACTTTCCAAGCTTTACTATAGGCAATATCAAAAGCTCTTCTATTTTTAATGGAGGTTAGACCATCCATCATTGACATTTCCTCCAGCTTAATATTGGCTGCTTTTAACATTTCATTTGTATAGCGGAGTTCTTCTGTTCTCTCTTTCACACTATCTTCAAGCCTCTTACTTAATCTTTGGTATCTTAATAATAAAAATAATATAATCAGTGTTACAGATAATAGTATAAGAATGACAGAGCGTAGAAAAAAAGTATAATAATAATCTTCAGTTATGTAGACCACTCTCTTACTCTGCCACTGTTTCATAATTTTATCGATAGTGCCATCTTCAGTAATTTCCTTTAGACCGGAATTAATAAGAGAGAGGGTTTGGTCATCACCCTTTGGAACAGCTATCCTTGAATACTGAGTTTCAATAGGGGTCTCCACTATCTTTATACCTTTTATCCTACTATTAGCAAGTTGGTATTCCCCAATCCATCGATCCACTAAAATCCCATCTAAATTCCCACTACTTAATTCTTTAAAGGAAGTTTTCCAATCATTAATCAATACAATGTCTACTTCCCCATATCCCTCCAGTAATTTGTTGGGATAACCACCAGCCTCTACCCCCACCTTCTTGCCCCTTAAGTCATCAATATTATTTATGGTTAAATTGTCACTTTGAACAAATATTGAAAACTCAGATTTTAACAGAGGACTGGAAAAGTCATAAATTTTATCTCTTTCTGGATTGGGATTGATTTGAAGAAGTCCGTCAGCTTCACCATTAAGTATCATTCTCTGTGCTTGTTCCCAATTTGTTGTTAGAATCTTAATTTCATAATCAATTTTATCCCCAATAGCCTTAGCAATATCAACAGCCACTCCTTTAGATTTTCCCTTATCATCATAAACTATAGGTGCTAAATCTTTATTTCCTAGTAAGACTATAGTATTGGGACCATTATTTCTAGCCCATCCATTATAAGGAAAAAGTAAAAAAAACAAAATAAAAAAAGCTATAATAAAAACTATTTTTTTTCTACTAATGGAATTTATGGGTTTCAAAAATACCACCTCCCCATATCTTTACTTTATATTAATTGTAAGTTTTATTCAACCTATCATGGCAGGATATACCAATATTTTAGGATAATCTTTATAATTTCATCTATCCAATCTCTTTTGAAATTAAAAAAAAGGCTTATTATTACCTTTTTACCAATGGGATATTTTATATAAGACCATTATCAAGATATCTATATAAAAAACTGGCTCCACCTTTTACCATAGGTACCCAGTATTTTTTATTTTTAATCATAATTTTAAGAGATATTAAATAGAATTAATTAAGAAAGGGGGACAACTTATATGTCTTTACAATATTTTAATCCAGAGGCTATTAATAACACTATCAATAGTATTTATAGTATAATCCTCCCCTCCTTATCTATAGATATTAGAAAAATTATAGAAAGGATAGATATTAAGTTTTTATCCATATTAGAAGAAATTCGCATTAGAGAAAATAGGCCCTTGATGATTACCCTAAATAATAGGGATTTCTTTGTTAGAAATGATGGAAAACTGATTTCTACAGATAATGGGGCCTATATTGTTACTAATCAAGATACGGCAAGTATTCTTCAATTAATTAGCGATCATTCTATCTATGCAATAGAAGAAGAATTGCGAAATGGATATATCACCCTAAAGGGCGGCCATAGGGTAGGTTTTACTGGTAAGGGGGTATTAGAAGGTGGAAATATAAAGACCTTAAAATATATTTCTGGTTTTAATTTTAGAATATCCAGGGAGATAAAAGGGGTGGCAAATAAGGTGATTCCCTATATAACTAATAGGGGAGAGGTCTTTCACACCTTGATAATATCTCCTCCCCAATGTGGGAAAACCACTTTATTGCGGGATATTATTAGACAGATAAGTGATGGTAATACTACACTAGGCCTAAGGGGACATAAGGTGGGGGTAGTAGATGAGCGGTCTGAGCTGGCAGGCTGTTATAAGGGGGTGCCCCAAAATGATATAGGTCTCCGTACAGATGTGTTAGATGGCTGTCCAAAGGCAAAGGGAATGATTATGCTAATTCGTTCCATGTCCCCTAATATTATTGCCACTGATGAGGTGGGGACCAGGGAGGATATATTTGCAATAGAGGAGGCCTTAAATGCAGGAATAAAGATTATCACCACTGTCCATGGCAAGAATTTGGAGGAGGTTTCCCGAAGACCTATTTTAAAAGATCTTATAAATAATAGAGTTTTTCAGAGAATAATTATTTTAAGCAATAGATTAGGCACTGGCACCCTAGAAAAAATTTTAGATGGGGACAATTATAAGAATATTTTTTATATTATCTAATAATATTTAGGATAAGGGGAGGAAGCTATTGTTTAAAATTTTTGGAAATATAATAATTTTATTATCCTGTACATCTATAGGCTTATTGATGGCATGGAAATATAAAGTAAGGGTAAGGCAATTAAAGGAGATAAGGGGTATCTTCCAACTTATTGAGACAGAAATCTTCTATACCGCCACCCCTATTTTAGAGGTGTTAGAAAAGGTAGCCCGTCAGGCCTCATCACCTATTGCCAGTATTTTTAAAGAAATAATAGGGGAAATAAAGAGGCGAGAGGGCAAGACTTTAGGAAGGATATGGTGTAAAGCCTTTGAACGGGGCAGGGAAAATACCGGACTGACTAAGGAGGATTTAGTGCCCATTAATTATTTTGGAAATATTCTCGGCACTTCTGATCAGGAAAGCCAGATTAAAAACGGAAAATTGGTTCAAAGTCAATTAATAAAATTGGAAGAAGGAGCAGAAAAGGATTTTATTAGAAATGAAAAACTATTTAAAAATTTAGGGGTACTTCTAGGTCTTACCATTGTAATCATATTATATTAGAATTTTCCTGGAAAAGAGGAGGACAATTATGGATGTTGGTATGATATTTAAAATAGCTGGTATTGGAATTGTGGTGGCAGTGCTAAATCAGGTGCTAAAAAAAACTGAGAGGGAAGAAATGGCTACTATGGTTACCCTTACAGGAATTGTGGTGGTATTAATGATGGTAATTGAGATGATTGGCAGATTGTTTGAATCCGTCCGTACTATATTTCAATTATATTAGGAGTAATGCTATGGAAATAATTCAAATAGTTTCAATAGGACTTATTGCTGCAATTTTATCTATTATATTAAAAAAAGAGCGACCAGAATTCTCCATGATAATTAGCCTATTGGCGGGGACTATTATTTTTTTGATGATGATAAGTAAGGTCCAGGCAGTATTGGAGGTCTTTTACACCCTATCCTCTAGAATGAATATAGATCTTTTATATCTTACCACTATTTTTAAAATAATTGGTATTGCATATATTACTGAATTTGGAGCCCAGGTTTGCAGAGATGCGGGGGAAGGCTCTATAGCTACTAAAATAGAATTTGGGGGAAAGATATTGATTATGATTTTATCCATCCCTATTTTAATGGCTTTGCTGGATTTGATAATAAATCTAATACCTTGATGGGAGAATAGAATGAAAAAATTTCTATTAATTTTTTTAATCCTAATATTGTTTTTGCCTATAGTTGTCCATGCCCAAGAGGAGGGTGAAAATCTAAATACTGAGGAAATAGTGGAGGAAATATTAAAACAGGTGGATACCTATGATTTAGAAAATATAATAGAAGAAATAAATAGTGAAATAGGGGATTATCTTCCTAAGCTAAATATTAAAGAACTCTTAACATCTATTAGTAAGGGTGAATTTAAATTTAGTATTAAGGGTTTTTTTATCGGAATACTTAGGTATCTATTTGATGAAATAGTTAATAATTCTGGCCTATTGGCAAGGATTATTCTACTTTCCATTATGTGTGCCCTTCTTCAAAATCTGCAATCTGCCTTTGATAGTCAATCTACTGGTGAGTTGGCATATAATATTATCTATTTTATTATTTTAGGTATAGCTATAAAGAGTTTTTCCACTGCTATTAAGATAGGAATGGATGCTATAGACAGCATGGTTACCTTTATGCACGCTCTTTTACCTACTATAATTATTCTTCTTAGTTCTGTAGGTGCTTTAGTTTCTGCAGCCCTATTTCAACCTCTTATCACTTTAACGGTGAGTATCTTAAGTACCTTTGTTAAAAATTTTATCATACCCTTAATTTTTTTAGCATCTATTTTAAATCTTGTTAACTATATAAGTGAAAAAATTCAAATTTCCAAACTTGCGGGATTGATAAGACAGGTAGCTATTGTATTATTAGGTTTTGTATTTACTGTATTTTTAGGGGTGATGACTATTCAGGGTGTTGCTGCTTCTTCCTTTGATGGTGTTACAGCTAGAACGGCCAAGTATGCAGTGGATAATCTTGTGCCTATTATTGGAGGCTTTTTAGCAGATGCGGTAGATACTATTATGGGTTGCTCCTTAATAATAAAAAATTCCATAGGGGCAATAGGTTTAATATTTCTATTTATACTTTTACTCTTTCCTATTTTAAAGATATTGGCCCTTATATTTATTTATAAATTATCCGGGGCGATTATTGAGCCAATTGCAAATGGAAGAATTGTGGATAGTTTAAATGGGATAGCCCATTCTTTAATATTGGTTTTAGCGGCGGTTATCTCGGTGGCAATTATGTTTTTTATGGTGGTAACAATTATTATAGGTGTGGGAAATGTGACAATTATGATGAGGTAGGTGATGATTATGATTGAGGATCTTAGTTATTGGGTGAAAAATATTATATATATTATATTCTTTATAGTCTTTTTAGAAATTCTATTGCCCAATAATTCCATGAGAAAATATGTAAAGGTGGTAGGGGGGCTATTGGTAATGGTGGTAATACTATCTCCCCTTACAAAATTTATTAATAAGGAAATTAATCTATCGGATGTAATAGCAAAAAATATTATAGATATAGAGCAGGTGGATTTAAAAAGTAAAAATACTTTATTACAGGAAAAACAAGACTATTTAACTACTAAGATATATAAAGAGAGGGTCATAAGCAATATTAAAGAAAGGGTGGAGGATATTGTAGGGGAGGCAGATGTAGAAGTAGAGGTGGAAATTAATGAAGATTCTGTCTCTAATGAATATGGGAGTATAAAAAAGGTGTTTTTATATTTTAGACAAAGACCAATGGAGGATATTGGGGAATTTGAAGAAGAAGGAATTGTAAAGAATATAGGGCCCATTAAAAAGGTGGAAATAGATAAAGAAAGCCAGGAGGATAATAAGAAAGAAGATATTTTAATGATAAGGGATATTCAAGAAAGGGAGATAAAAGAATTTCTTTTAGACTTCTATAATGTCCCTTCTGAGAATATATCTATTAATGAACAAATGAATAATAGGGAAAAGGGGGAGGTAAGTGTAAATGGTTAGTATAAAGGGTTTGCTAAGAAAAATTCAAGATGGAAATATAAATAAAAATATACAAAACTTAATAATAATAGGTCTTATTGGAATAGCTATTGTGATGGCAGGTACATTTTTTTTTGAAGGGGGTCAAAGAAAGCCCACCTCTAGTAATAATCTTCCCACAGAATTATCCCAAATAATTGATTATGAAACAAAGCTAAAGAAGGAATTAGAGGAAACATTAGCATCTATAGAAGGGGTAGGAAGGGTGGAGGTTATGCTTACTGTAGCTAATGAAAAGGAAGTAGAAATAGCGTATAGCAAAACCCAGTCTCAAAATCTTACCCAAGAAAAGGATAATCAGGGTGGCGAAAGAATTATTGATCAAAATAATTTAACGGAGACAGCTGTTATGGTAAATGAAAATGGAGTTAATTCACCCTTTATAATTAGAGAGAATAGACCGGAAATAAAGGGGGTAGTGGTGGTTGCTGAAGGGGCCCATGATGCAACAATCAAATATCAATTAAATAAGGCGGTACAAATTGCACTGGATTTGCCTTCCCATAAGGTGGTTATATATGGTAGAAAAAATTAATTAAGGAGGGGTTTGTATGATGATAAAGAAAAAACCTTTTGTAATTATTTCATTGATTATACTGCTATTTGTAGTAGGGATTTTAAATTATAAATATGGAATGATGGGAGATGATTTGGCAGGGGGTACTAAAATAGATAAGGAAGGACCCATTAATTCAAAATTAGTGGAAAATGCTGATGAAGAGGATATAATGGCAGGAAGTAAAAATATTTCTAAGGAATTCTTTATCGAATATCGTCTAGAAAGGGATAAGAATAGAAGCCAACATATTGGTCTATTAGAAAATATTGTTTCCAATAAGGAAACAGATAAGGATACCAGAGGGGAAGCCCAAAATCAAATGATAAACTTAGTTAAACTAAGTGAGAAGGAAATGATTATTGAAAATCTAATTAGGGCTAAGGGATTTAATGATGTTATAGTATTTATTCATGATGGTTATGTAAATGCTATAGTGGATTCAGAGGAATTATCACCTGGTGATGCTGCCCAAATCCAAGATATAATTTTTAAAGAAACAGGTGTATCCTTGGATAAAATAAGCATTGCCAATACAAAATAATATTGTTAAACATAGGCCATTCTGTTATACTATAAATAGTTACCAACGGGGGTGAACTTTTTGGATAAAGATAGTAAGATGGGAGATATTAACGATAAAATGATGGAAAGTTTTGAAAGAGGAAACTTAAATATTTCTAATGAAGTAATTAGTACTATAGCAAATATTGCTGCCTCTGAAGTGGCTGGGGTTACAGCTTTAAGTAGTAGTATTGCCGATGGAATTGTGGAGAAGTTAGGAAAAAAATCTTTAAGTAAGGGTATTAAAGTTGATACCAAAGATGGAGAAGTGAAAATAGATATCTTCTTGATAGTAAGTTATGGGGTAAAAATCCCTGATGTGGCCCGGGAAGTACAGGAAAATGTTAAGAAGTCTATTGAAGCTATGGCAGGTTTAAATGTAACCCAGGTAAATATTCATGTTCAAGGGATTAACTTAGAAAAGGAAAGTTCGTCTAAGGAAGAAAAGATAGACAATTAATTAAATGCATTGGAATAACCCTCTGATATAAATCAGGGGGTTTATTACCTTATGGCATTACATAACTTTATATTGGGATAAGATAGTAAAAAATAGGAGGAAAGACATTTGAGCAGAAGAAAGGTAAGGGAAGTAATATTACAGACTATTTTTCAACTAGCCTTCCAGCAGGAAGGATTTGAAGAATATGCCCTAAATTATTTGGACAACCAGCCCCTTTCTAAAGAGGATAGGGAGTTTTCAAAAAACTTTATTGTAGGTTTTTTAAAAGAAGTGGAAATAATAGATAAGAAGATAGCAGAAAATCTAAAGGGCTGGACTTTAGAAAGGCTCAGCAAGATTGATTTGGCAATATTAAGGCTGGCATGTTATGAAATTATTTTTTTAGAGGATATTCCTAAAAATGTATCTATAAATGAAGGAATAGAATTGGCAAAAAAATATTCTGATGATGAATCCAGAAAATTCATCAATGGATTATTAGATTCAATATCCCAGGATATTAATAAGGAAAATTAGGAGGGGGAAATATGAGAGATAAGATTTTAGATGGGAAGGGACTAGCTAAGGATATAAGGGAGAAAATAAAAGCAGAGGTAAATAATATAAAAATAGCTAAAGGCATTGTTCCTGGATTGGCAGTTGTCTTAGTGGGACAAGATCCTGCCTCTGTTTCTTATGTTAGCATGAAAGAAAGGGCCTGCTTAGAAGGGGGCTTTTATTCAGAAGTACATAGATTAGATGAAGATACCTCCCAGGGCGAAATATTATCCCTAATAGATGAGCTTAATAATAATGATAAGATCCATGGCATACTTGTACAGCTACCCTTGCCAGGGAATATAGATGAAAAGATAGTAAATGAAAGGATAGAACCTAAAAAGGATGTGGACGGTTTTAATCCTATAAATCTAGGAAAACTTTTTTTAAAAACCCCAGGGTTTATTCCCTGCACACCTAAGGGGATTATAAGATTATTAAAACATTATGATATATCAATAGAGGGTAAAAATGCCGTTGTTGTAGGAAGAAGTGATATTGTGGGCAAGCCCACAGCCACATTGCTACTCCATGAGAATGCTACTGTCACTCTATGTCATTCTAGAACTAAGAATTTATCCTCCTATACAAAGGAGGCAGATATTTTAGTATCTGCCATAGGTAAACCTAATTTTATAACCAGTTCTATGGTCAAAAAGGGTGCTATTATCATAGATGCAGGGACTAGTAAGGTGGGCAATAAACTTGTTGGTGATGTGGACTTTCAAGGTGTAATAGAAAAGGTAGATAAAATTACCCCTGTGCCAGGAGGGGTAGGGCCTATGACTATTGCCATGCTGCTGGAAAACACATTAGAAGCGGTTTTGATAAAATGAAGTTAAAAACATTTACTGTTAGTGAGGTTAATGAATATATTAATAAGCTTCTAAGGGGAGATATAATATTAAGAAACCTTAATGTAGAGGGGGAAATCTCCAATTTTAAACTTCATAGCTCTGGTCATATGTATTTCTCTATAAAAGATGACAATAGTCGTCTTCGCTGTGTAATGTTTAGGGGACAGTCTAGGCTATTAAAGTTTTTACCAGAGGAAGGTATGAAGGTTATTGTAAAGGGTTATGTAGCTCTATATGAAAGGGATGGTCAATATCAATTATATATTCAAGAAATGCAGCCAGCAGGTATTGGGGCCCTATATTTGGCATATGAGCAATTAAAAGAGAAATTAGAGAGGGAAGGTTTATTCTATGAATCCACTAAAAAACCTTTGCCTTTCTTACCTGAAAGAATTGGGGTAGTTACCTCTCCTACAGGAGCCGCTATCAGGGATATTATCTCAGTAATAAATAGAAGGAATCCTAATGTGGAAATTATTATCTATCCTGTATTAGTTCAAGGAACAGAATCTAAGGAGCAAATAGTAGAAGCCATTGATTATTTTAATAAAAATAATTATGTTGATGTTATTATTGTAGGTAGAGGGGGAGGGTCTATAGAGGAATTATGGTCTTTTAATGAGGAAGTGGTTGCTAGAAGCATTTTTTCATCAAAGATTCCTATAGTATCTGCTGTAGGTCATGAAACAGATTTTACCATAGCTGATTTTGTAGCGGATATGCGGGCTGCTACCCCATCAGCGGCAGCAGAATTAGTAATTCCCTCTTTAAAAGATTTAGAATACACATTGGGGTCTTTAGAAAAGAGAATTGTAAATGCCATGGAAAATATATTGGTACAAAAGGAAAATAGGCTTAATCAATTATCAAAAAGCCATGTTTTTTACAGACCTTATGATTCTATAAACCAATATAAACAGCAGATTGATTGGTTAAGGGAAAAGATGTATAAGGAAATAGAAAAAATATTTATAATTCAAAGGGAAAAATGCCAAGGTCTGACAAATAATTTGTTGGGGTTAAGTCCAAATTCTGTATTAAATAGGGGATTTGGTATTGTTAAGGGGAAAGAAAATAACTATATATCAAGCATTGCTAATCTATCTAAAGGAGATAAGCTAGAGGTTATACTAAAGGATGGAATTATTAAATGTATTATAGAAGATATTAAGGAAGGGGGAGTAGAGGATGGCAAATAAAGAAGAAAGGTCCTTTGAGGAAAATTTAAAGCGTATTGAAGAAATTGTTACTGCCCTGGAGGAAGGTAATATTTCCCTAGAAAATAGCATTAATTTATTTGAAGAGGGTATGGAGCTAACAAAGGATTGTAATGAAAAACTAGAATCCATTGAAAATAGAATTAATATTTTAGTAAATGATAATGGAAAGATAAAATCAGAAAAGTTTGATATTAATGGAGTAGAAGAAGATGGAATTTAAAGATAGGTTAAATAATTATATTAGAGAAATAGATGGCTATTTAAAAGTTTTTTTCCCAAGGGAAGAAGATATACCAAGGGATATAATTGAGGCCATGGAATATAGTATTTTTGCAGGGGGTAAAAGGTTAAGGCCTATACTGCTAATAGAGGGGGCAAAATCCATAGGGGGCAATATAAAAAGGGTGCTGCCCTTAGCCTGTGCTTTGGAAATGATTCACACCTATTCCCTTATCCATGATGATTTACCTTCAATGGATAATGATGATTTTCGTAGGGGTAAACCCACCAACCATAAGGTCTTTGGCGAAGGAATGGCAATTCTAGCAGGAGATGGACTGCTAAATTATTCCTATGAATTAATGATTAATAATATACCAAAAGATATTGTAGAGATGAAAAACTATATTGAGGGAATGAAAGAAATTGCTAGGGCAGCAGGAATTATGGGCATGATTGGTGGACAGGTAAAGGACTTGGAATATGAAGGAAAGGATATGGATATTGATACCCTCCACTATATACATAGTCATAAGACAGGGGCATTAATTAGGGCATCATTAAGGGCAGGAGCTATTGCCTCTGGAGCTAATAATAATGAATTAACAGCCCTTACAATTTATGGGGAAAAATTAGGACTTGCCTTTCAAATTGTGGATGATATATTGGATATTATTGGAAATGTGGCTAAGTTAGGGAAGCCAATTGGCAGTGATAAAGACAATAAAAAGCTAACCTATCCTAATATTTATGGTCTGGAAGAATCTAAGGCCATAATAGACAGGCTATTGTCAGAGGCCTTAGAAGCAATATCTATATTTGGCTCTAAAGCTAAATTTTTAGAGGAATTAGGAGTATTTATTTGTAAGAGGGATTATTAAGGGAGGGCAGGACTAATGGGTTTTTTCAATGAACTTATTCAAAATAAGGTATTGATGATAGCAATTATTGCTTGGTTTGTTGCTCAAGTGATAAAGGTTATACTTAGTATTATTAAAAATAAAGAAATAGATTTTACCCGTTTTGTTGGATCCGGTGGGATGCCCAGCTCCCATTCATCCTTTAGTATGGCACTTACAACTTCTATAGGTAAAATATATGGGTGGAGTTCTCCTCTATTTGCTGTTTCCCTTTCCTTTTCTTTAATTGTAATGTATGATGCTGCTGGTGTTAGAAGGGCTGCTGGAAAACAGGCAGAAATATTAAATAAAATTGTTCATGATATACATTCTAATAAGAAGATAACAGAGGAAAGATTAATAGAACTTTTAGGCCATACACCTATTGAAGTTTTTGTAGGGGCACTATTAGGTATTATAATAGCAAATATATTTCTTTAAGATATATTGGAAGATGGAATTAATATGGAGAGATTAAATGAAAAAAAGATTGGATATTATTTTATATGAAAAGGGCTGGACTGAAAGCAGAGAAAAGGCTCGGTCTATAATTATGGCAGGTTTAGTCTATGTTGAGGGAAAACTAAAAGATAAGCCCGGAGAAAAAATAGATGAAAATTTAAATATTGAAATTAAAGGGAATAATCTACCCTATGTTAGTAGGGGAGGCTTAAAGCTAGAAAAGGCTATTAAGGAATTTAATGTAGCTATTAAAGATAAAATTTTTTTGGATATTGGTGCCTCCACAGGGGGATTCACTGATTGTTTACTGCAATATGGTGCAAAAAAGGTCTATTCTATTGATGTGGGCTATGGTCAATTGGCATGGAAGCTTAGGAAGGATTCTAGAGTAATATCTATGGAGAGGACAAATTTTAGATATTTAACCCCTGATGATATAAATGATGTGGCCGATGGTGCAACTATTGATGTTTCTTTTATTTCCCTAGCAATAATCTTTAATAATCTTTATAATTTATTGAAGGAAAAAGGGGAAGTTATAGCTTTGATAAAACCTCAATTTGAAGCTGGTAGGGAAAAGGTTGGGAAAAAGGGTGTAATTAGAGAGCCTAAAGTCCATATTGAAGTTATAAAAAAGGTAATAGAGGAGGTAGAAAGGGAAAAGTTTTTCTTAAAGGATCTATCCTATTCACCAATTAAAGGTCCTGCAGGGAATATTGAATTTTTAGCATATTTTACAAAATATTGGCAGGAAGAATTAGGGGATAAAGAGGGGAAAATCCATAGAATAGTAGCAAGAGCCCATGAAGAATTGAATAATTAATACAAATAGTTTATAATTATGCAGGATTAGAGAGGATATTGTCGAATAAATTAATAAAGTGGTGGTGGCATAATGAAAAAGGTTGGTATTTTACCTAATATCACAAAAGACAAGGATATGAAATTAACTAAGGAAATTATTAATTGGATTGAAAAAAATAATGGCCAAGCATTATTAAATGAAATAGATGGCAAGAGGCTAGATAGATGTGATCTAGCCTATAAGAATCATGAAATGTATCAAAAGGCAGATTTTATAATTGTTTTGGGGGGAGATGGGACTCTTTTAGGTGTTTCTAGAAGAATAGGAAAGTTTAGCACACCAATTTTTGGAGTTAATCTTGGGAGGCAAGGATTTCTTACTGAAGTGGAAATAAATGGCCTATATCCAGCATTGGAAAACATTATGGCAGGAAAATACACAATAGAAAAAAGAATGATGTTGGAAGCTGTTGTTATGAATAACAATGTCCCAAGGGATACTTTTTTTGCTTTAAATGATGTGGTTATAGCTAAGGGGGCCTTTGCAAGAATTGTTCGTCTAAAGACATATGTAGATGATAAGTATTTAGATACATTTCCCGCCGATGGACTAATAGTTTCTAGTCCTACTGGTTCTACAGCCTATTCCCTATCTGCAGGTGGACCCATTGTAAATCCTCAAAATGATTTACTAATAGTAACACCAATATCACCCTATACTTTACATGCTCGCTCTATAATTGTTTCTGAAAAAGAGAAGATTCATATAGAGGTAGAGGGAGATAATAATGAAATTATTTTGACTATGGACGGACAAGAGGGATATATATTAGAAAAAGGCGATAGCATATTAGTTGGAAAGGCAGACTTTTATGCTAATTTTATAAGGCTGAATAATAGAACCTTTTATGATGTGTTACGTAATAAATTAGCGGAAAGAAGTACCATAAATAATAATCAGGATTATCTTTAAAGGAGGATAATTAGTGAAGATCTCTAGGCACTCAATGATTATGAATATCATAGAAAACAATGAAGTTGAGACCCAAGGAGAATTGGCAGATTTACTAAAAAAGGCTGGTTTTAATGTTACCCAGGCTACTGTATCAAGGGATATAAAGGAATTAAAACTCATCAAGGTTATGACTGAAAGTGGTAAATATAAATATGGAACAATAAAGACTACTGATTCAAATATAAATGAAAGAATAGTAAAGGTTTTTAAAGAGTCGGTCACCTATATCGACTATGCTGGAAATACTATGGTAATCAAAACTTTATCAGGAACTGCTTCTGCAGCATCTGTTGCTATTGATGCCCTTGATTGGCCAGAGATTGTAGGCTGTGTTGCAGGGGACGATACTATATTTGTTTTAATTAGAAAGGCTGAACAGGCGGAGGATATCCTAAGAAGGTTTAGAAAGTTAACAAAATAGTTTCCCAATGGGGGTGTTAGTATGCTATCTGAATTAAGCATATTTAATTTTGCTTTAATTGATTCTTTAAATATTGAATTTAATAAAGGACTAAATATACTAACAGGTGAAACAGGGGCTGGCAAATCAATAATCATTGATGCCCTAGGACTTGTACTGGGACAAAGGTCAAATAGAGAAAACATAAGACAAGGTCAGGACAGAATGATTGTGGAAGCCCTCTTTAATGTTACAAAAAATAAAAACAAGGTGAATGCCTATTTACAAGAAGTGGGAATTGATATAGGGGAGGATTATACATTAATAATGACTCGAGAGGTATTATCCTCTGGCAAAAACACCTGTAGAATTAATGGTAGAATGGTTCCCCTTAGTGTAATGAAGGAATTAAGCGAATTATTAATTGATATCCATGGTCAGCATGAGCATCAATCCCTACTTCGTTGGGAAAACCATATGGCCCTATTAGATTCTTATGGGGGAGTAGAGATTGAAAATCTACTAAATAAAACTAAAGAGCTTTATAACAACTATAAACACAGTAAAAAATCCCTTGAGGAACTACTTAGGGATGAAATGGAAGTAGAAAGGGAAAAGGATATATTAAAATTTCAATTAAATGAGATAGATCAAGCTAATCTAGAAAATATATATGAGGAAGAAGAGCTAGAAAATAGAAGACAGATATTAATTCATTCGGAAAAATTATTTGAAAACTCCAATAGGGCCTATGAATTATTATATGGAGGAAATGAAGTTCAACCATCTATATATGACCAATTAAGTATTGTTCTTAATTGTGTAAATAATATTTCTGCTATAGATTCATCTATGAAAAATATAGAAGAACAAATTAATAATGCAATAATATTAATTGAAGATGCAGGTTTTGTTTTAAGGGATTATAATGAAACTATAGAATTTAATCCACGGGAATTAGATCAAATAGAGAAAAGATTAAGCACATTTAACCATTTAAAAAGAAAATATGGTGAAACCATTAAGGATATATTGGACTACAGGGAAAACTTAAAAATTAAGTTAGACAAAATAGAAAATAAAGGGGAGGAAGAAAATAGNNACAAAGTTAAGAATAAATATTGCCAAAGAATTAGAAAATAAAATTATTAGTGAATTAAATGATTTAGGTATGAAAAAAGCAAGGTTTAAAATTGATATAGAAAGCCATGAAAAACATTCTAGTATCTATGGAAAGGATAGAATAGAATTTCTAATATCAACAAATATAGGACAGGACCTTCGTCCCTTAGCTAAGATTGCTTCAGGGGGAGAAGTTGGCAGAATTATGTTGGCATTAAAGACTATTTTAGCAGATGGAGATAAAATAGACTCCCTAATTTTCGATGAAATTGATACTGGAATAAGTGGTAGAACAGCCCAGGTTGTTGCAGAAAAAATGGCTAATATTTCCAAGTCATATCAGATAATATGTATAACCCATCTTCCTCAAATTGCTTCAATGGCAGATTCCCACTATTTGATAGAAAAGGAGATAAGGGATAATCAAACATATACTATTGTAAAAGATCTTAAGGAAAAAGAAAGAATAAACGAACTGGCTAGAATGCTTGGCGGTGCAACCTTAACAGAACTTACAAAAAGCCATGCAAGGGAAATGATTGAAATGGCAGGAAAAATAAAAAAAGAACGAAAAATAGGGTAACACCTATTTTTTTTTTGCAAAAATAGCTTTTATTATTTTGGTAATATTTATATTTTTTATTTAGAATAGCAAATTCACTAAAAGGCAAAATAATATTAATAGATTTAAAATAGAAATTTCAGGAGGTGATTATGGTAATTTATTATTAATTATTTAGGAGTGTGAGAATTATTGAAAAATTTAAATATAAAAAAATCAATAGGTCTTTTTTTAATAGCATTATTAGTGGCCATTAGCTTTAATGATTCCTTCCAAAGTATAGTAAACTTTCCCAAGGAATTATATATCTTACAAGGAGAGGAAAGGGTTTTTGATTTTAAAATACCTTTTCAAATAAATGCTATAACAAAGGAAAACAATTTAATTGAAGTAAATGGATTAAAACAGGACAAATATCAATTAAATTTAAGTGAACCTATAGAAGTTCTCCCTAAGGAAATAGGAGAATTGGATCTTCAGATTAAGGCCTTTGGGTTTTTGCCTATTAGGTCAATGAAGGTAAAAGTATTGCCAGACGTAAAATTATATCCCGGAGGACAATCTATAGGTGTAAAACTTAAGACTAAAGGTGTTTTAGTAGTAGGCCTATCAGAAATAATCGGGGAAGATGGCAAAAGTTATACCCCCGGACTTGATGGAAATGTCAATGTAGGAGATATATTATATAGAATCAATGGGAAAAGGGTTAATACTGCAGAAGAAGTATCTATGATTATCAATAATATAACTGATAATACAGTGGAATTAGAATTAAAAAGAAAGGATAAATGGGAAAAGGTTAATATAAAACCTGTTAAGGACAGAGAAGATGGAAAATATAAAATAGGATTATGGGTAAGGGATAATACTGCTGGTATAGGAACCTTGACATTTTTTCATGAAGAAACAAAAAAATATGGTGCATTAGGTCATGGAATTACCGATGTTACTACAGGAATTATTATGCCAGTAAATAATGGTGAGATAGTTTCAGCTAAAGTGGGGTCAGTATTACAGGGGCAAAAAGGAAAGCCAGGAGAGATAAGGGGAATATTTTATAATGAGGATAAGATAATTGGAAATATTGAAAAAAACACTTCCCATGGTTTATATGGAAAAACCTATCAAAATATTTTAAATGATAAAACAGATAAAACATTTTCCATAGGTCTACAGCAACACATAAAACTTGGCCCTGCTAAAATATTGGCTACTGTTGAGGAAGACATTATTGAAGAATTTGATATTAGGATAGAAAAGATTGTCAATCAATCAGAAAAATCTGGGAAAAGTATGGTGATAAAAGTAACCGACCCAAAACTACTTGAAAAGACAGGAGGTATAGTACAGGGAATGAGTGGTAGTCCTATAATTCAGGATAATAAAATAATAGGTGCTGTTACCCATGTATTTATAAATGACCCTACAAAGGGATATGGGATATTTATAGAATGGATGCTGGAGGAAGCTAATATTGATTTAATGGATTAATTTTGTAAAAATATAGATAATTATGAAATTATTTCATAATTAAAAGGAGATAACTTTTTATTGTCGAATATCTAAAAAAATGGTGAATAATTCAGTAAAAAAAAGGGGGATATTTATGGAAAAAATAAGAATTGTCATAGCTGATGATAATAGAGACTTTATTAATATATTACAGGAATTCATTAATCGGCAGGATGATATGGAAGTTGTGGGAATAGCTAAAGATGGAGTGGAAGCTTTAGAGGTATTGGAAAAAACACCTGCTGATATATTAGTCCTTGATATAATAATGCCCATTTTAGATGGTTTAGGGGTATTAGAAAAGTTAAATACTGAAAATATTAAAGGAAATTTAAAAGTGATAGTTCTATCAGCAGTTGGTCAGGATATGATTACCCAAAAAGCCGTTGAATATGGTGCGGATTATTATATTGTAAAGCCCTTTGATATGGAAGTATTTGCTAAGAGAATAAGACAATTATTAAATACTGGTACCATTGAACAAAATAATAAGATCAATGAGTTTAATTTAAACCATGTTTCTAACACTACCATTAACAAAGGAATGAAAAAAAATAGGATTGAAGCTCAAATAACAAAGATTATACATGAAGTAGGAGTTCCAGCACATATTAAGGGATACATATATTTAAGGGAAGCTATAGCAATGGTTATAGATAATATAGATTTATTAAGTGCAGTGACAAAGGAATTATATCCATCTATTGCTAAGAAATACAATACAACAGCCAGTAGGGTAGAAAGGGCGATTCGTCATGCTATTGAAGTGGCTTGGGGAAGAGGTAAAATAGATACCATTAACTCCCTTTTCGGATATACCATTAATAATGAAAAAGGTAAGCCCACCAATAGTGAATTTATCGCAATGATTGCCGATAAACTCCGTTTAGGGGTATTTTCTGAATAATTATATTTATCAAAATAGCACTTACTTATTTTCTTTATTTTAGTTGAAATGTTTGTGCAAGTTCCTCTTTATATGTTAAGATATTATTAAATAAATAAGACAATATATTTTGCAAGGAGGAATTATTTTGGCTAATAAAATACCTATTGCTCTATCAAACAAACATCTTCACATAAGCCAAGAACACTTAGAAATATTATTTGGTGAAGGCTATGAATTAACAAAAATTAAAGACTTGTCCCAACCTGGACAATATGCCTGTGAAGAAAAAGTGGACATAGTTGGTCCAAAGGGTACTTTAAAAGGACTTAGAATACTAGGTCCGGTAAGACCAGAAACACAAATTGAAATATCTATATCTGATGGTTTTAAATTAGGAGTAGATGCACCAATTAGAGATTCTGGAAAACTTCAAGATACTCCAGGACTAAAGATTGTTGGTCCAAAGGGTGAAGTTAAAATAGATAAAGGAGTAATAGTAGCAGCTAGACATATTCACATGTATACAGATGACGCTACAAAATATGGGGTAGAAGATAAGGATATAGTAAGTGTGAAGGTGGGAGGACCTAGGGGTCTTATCTTTGATAATGTATTAGTAAGGGTACATCCATCCTTTGCATTAGAAATGCATGTTGATATTGAAGAGGGAAACGCAGCAGGTGTAAAAAATGGAGATTTAGTAGAATTAATTAAATAGATATTTATTCTAAAGGGATAATAATATATCTAATTTTGTTACATATTTAAATAAGGGGTAAGTTTTCTTGCCCTTATATTTTTTTAAAGTAATATAAAAATATAAGGATACTTGTCAAGGGGGAGGGGTTGAAATGGACCCGATAGCTTTTGAAATATTAGGTTTGAAAATTAGGTGGTATGGGCTTTTACTATCTAGCAGTATATTATTGGGATTGCTATTAGCAATACATTTAGCAAAGAAAAATAATTTTGATGCAGAAAAAATCTTAGATTTGGTATTTGTTGCAATACCTTCAGCGGTAATAGGGGCAAGAATATATTATGTAATCTTTACCTGGGATTATTATTCTAATAATTTAATGGAAATATTTAAAATTTGGCGGGGAGGCCTTGCAATACATGGTGCTGTAATAGGTGGTGTTATCGCAGGATACATATATGCAAGAAGAAAGGGATTGCCTTTTTTAAAGCTGGCAGATTTTTGTGCTCCTAGTCTAATATTAGGTCAGGCTATAGGAAGGTGGGGCAATTTTTTTAACCAGGAGGCATATGGTAGAGAAACAAATTTGCCATGGGCTATTATAGTCAATGATCCTGCTAAAGGACAAATAAGTGTTCATCCCACTTTTCTATATGAATCCATATGGAATTTTACATTATTTATATTTCTTCTATGGTATGGGAAAAGGAAAAAGGTAGATGGGGAAGTATTTTTACTATATGGAATAATTTATTCCTTTGGCAGGTTTTTTATTGAAGGACTAAGAACAGATAGTTTGATGTTTTTAGGATTTAGAGTGGCACAATTAATAAGCATTGGAATCATTTTTATATGTATTGTTATACTAAGATATCTAAGGAAAAAAGAAAATAATTAATCAATATATAAAACTCCTTCTTTTTATAAAAAAATTTCAAAAAAAGAAGGAGTTTTATTTTTTTTGTTTAATTAATATATAAGTGGTAGAAAGTGGGGCAAAGTGGGTAAAAGTTGCTCAAAGGGGTGTAACAATGTTTATTGGAGAATACCAGCACAATATTGATAGTAAGGGAAGAATAATAATTCCTTCAAGATTCCGGGAGGATTTAGGGGAAGGCTTTGTCTTGACTAAGGGTTTAGATCAATGTCTTTTTATATATTCTTATAATGAATGGAAGGTATTTGAAAATAAATTATCCACTTTACCATTGACTAGTAAAGATGCAAGGGCTTTTATTAGATTCTTTTTTGCTGGTGCAACGGAATGTGAATTTGATAAACAGGGGAGAATAATAATACCTGCTAATTTAAGGGAATATGCAGATATTAATAAAGAAGCTGTAATAATAGGAGTTTCCAATAGATTGGAAATATGGAGCAAAGATAAGTGGCTAGACTATAATGATGACGAAAATTTAAGCTATGATGCAATAGCAGAAAAGATGTCATTCTTAGGAATATAGTCTTAATAAGTTAGATTTGGAATTACTTTTTAGAAGGTGGCTAAATGGATTTTAATCATATCCCTATATTAAAAAATGAAATTATAGAGTATTTAAATATAGCCCCAGAGGGGATATATGCTGATGGGACTTTAGGAGGGGCAGGACATGGACAGGCCATATGTGAAAGATTAGACAGTAAGGGAATATTTATTGGCATTGACCAGGATCAAGATGCTATTGATGTAGCCCAAGAAAGGTTAAGAGATTTAAAGCCTAATATATTTATTATTAGAGATAATTTTAAAAATATAAAAGAAATAATAAATAATCTTGGGATAAAAAAGATTGATGGGATGCTATTAGATTTAGGAGTATCCTCTTATCAATTAGATGAACCAACTAGAGGTTTCTCTTATCAATATGATGGGCCACTAGATATGCGAATGGATAATAGAGGAAATATTAGTGCTAAGGATATTGTGAACAATTATTCTGAAAATAAACTAGCCCATATTATTAGAAATTATGGAGAAGAGAAGTGGGCAGCAAGAATTGCAAAATTTATAGTTGAGTATAGAAAAGGCAAAGAAATTCAAACCACCAGTGAATTGGTGGAGATTATCAAAAGAGCAATACCTGCTAAGGCACGAAGGGAAGGCCCCCATCCAGGAAAGAGGACATTTCAAGCTATTCGCATTGAGGTAAATAATGAACTAGCCATTATTGAAAAGGCCATTGAGGATATTGTGGATTGTTTAAATCCTGGTGGAAGACTATGTATTTTAACATTTCACTCATTAGAGGATAGAATTGTTAAAAAAACTTTTCAAAGGCTTTATAATCCCTGTATTTGTCCACCAGACTTTCCCCAATGTGTCTGCAATAAGGAAGCCAAGATTAAAATAATAACTAGAAAACCAATAGTACCCAAAATCGATGAGATAGAAAAAAATCCACGTTCTAGAAGTTCTAAATTAAGAGTAGCTGAAAGGATTAGTTCTAAACTAAAAAGAGGTGAATAATAATGTTATTAGCTGAACAACCTTTATATGATTATATATATGAAGAACCTATACAGAGGCCCCAAAAAACTAAGAAAAGAAAATCTAAAGTAAAAAGAATTAAGAAAATTAAAAGGGCTAAATATATTTCCTTTTTATTATTGGGATTTATAATTGGGATAGCTATTCTTATTCAATATGCTAATATTAACATTATTAATAAAGAAATAAACTCTCTAGAAAGGGAATTACAGAGATTACATATGCTAAATGATAGCGCAGAGGGAGAATTATTGGCCAGCGCAGATTTAAAGAAAATTGAAAAAATAGCTAGGGAAGAGTTGGGTATGATAGATCCTGCCCCAGAGCAAATGACCATAATTGAAATCCAAAATTCCCAGGATATAAAAATGGCCTCTGCCAATATAGATAATGATTCATCATCTAAATTATCAGAATATGTTAGTAAGGTGTTAGATTTTATTGATTAGCTTAAGGGGGGTATAACTTGTCAATTATACATTTGCGACTAAAGAGAAGATTGATAACTTCCCTATTGTTAATTGCAATTATTTTTATTATTTTAATAGGAAGATTAACTTATTTACAAATTTTCGCCTCCACCGGTTTAATGGAAAAGAAGCTAAATCAACTTATAGCTACAATTCCTATAACTGCATCTAGGGGCGATATTTATGATTCAAAGATGGAAATTTTAGCAAAGGATGCAACAAGCACAAGCATATATGCAAGACCTAGGGATATAGAAGAAGGAGAAAAGGCTGCAGAAATATTATCAGAAATCCTAGACCTAGATCAGGAGAAGACCTATGAAAAATTATCGGATATAAAGCAGAGTATTGTCCTAATACAGAGGAAGGTTGACAATGATAAAGCTATTCAAATAAGGGAAAAAAACATTAAAGGCCTTGAATTTGTAGAGGATAAGAAAAGATACTATAAAAATGGGAATTTTGCCCCCTATGTTTTAGGTTTCACTGGTGCAGATCATCAGGGATTATATGGAATAGAAAGTAAATATGATGAGATATTAAAGGGCAAGGATGGCCTTCTGACATATCAAAGAGATGCTAGAGGAAGCAAAATTGCTTCAGGGGCGGAAACAAGGGTTGCCCCAATTCCCGGGAAAAGTATACAGCTTACCATAGATTCTTCTATACAGCATTTTGCAGAACGGGCAGCAGAAAAAGCAATGTATGAAAACAATGCAAAAAGAGTAACCATATTAGTTATGGAACCTAAAACAGGAGGTTTACTGGCTATGGCAAGTAAACCTGATTATGATTTAAACAATCCTAGGATTATCTCAGATATTATGGAAGAAAAATTGAGCTATGATTTTAGTGAAAAAAAGGAATCTGGTGAAAGGATTAAAAAAAGTTTAGGAGAAAGACAGCAGGAAATGTGGAAAAATCCTGCAGTTACATTTAATTATGAACCTGGCTCTACTTTTAAGATTATTACATCTGCTGCAGGATTGGAAGAAGGTGTGGTTACTCCTAATACTCAATTTTATGATAAAGGATATACTATGGTAGGGGGGAGGATGCTAAAGTGTTGGAGATATCCAAGAAATCATGGATCTGAAACCTTTGCCGAAGCTGTCCAACAATCCTGTAACCCTGTTTTTGTAGAAGTTGCCCTTAAATTAGGTGTAGATAGGTTTTATAAATATATCGAAGGATTTGGCTTTGGCCAAAAGACAGGTATAGACTTGGATGGGGAAGAAGGTGGAATTGTTGCTTCAAAGAAGAATATTAAGGATATTTCTCTAGCCACCAGCTCCTATGGTCAAGGAGTAAGTGTAACCCCTATCCAATTAATTACTGCTGCTTCTGCTATAGCAAATGAAGGTATGCTGATGAAACCAAGAATAGTTAATTCTATTCATTCACCAGAGACAAATGAAGTTATTGAAGAATTCAAACCTGAGGAAATAAGGCAGGTCATATCAAAAGAAACTGCCCAAAGCCTTTTAAAAATCCTAGAATCTGTTGTTAGTAAAGGAACAGGTTCTAAGGCCCAAATCCCCGGTTATGCAATAGGAGGAAAAACTGGTACTGCAAATAAAGTTATAGATGGTGCATATGCCACAGGAAAATATGTAGCCTCTTTTGTAGGGATAGCCCCTATCTCAGACCCTAAAATAACAGTTTTAGTAATAATTGATGAACCAGATCCTAGTAATTCTATGGGAGGACAAATAGCTGCACCAGTAGCAGGGAAAGTAATGGAAGATGTATTAAGCTATCTTAATATACCTCCAGATTATCAGGATGAAGTAATGGCTCCGGAAAAGGTTATTGTGCCAGAAGTGAGAAATATGACCAAAAATCAAGCAGCGGAAATATTAGCCACCAATAAATTAGGCTTAGAAAGCACCAGTGTAGAAGGCACAGATATTATTATTGACCAAATCCCATTGCCTGGGGTAGAGGTAGATATAAATACTAAGATTCAATTAATTACCCAAGAAGACCCGGAAAATGATGAAGGGAAGGTTATTGTACCTAATGTTTTAGATAAGTCAATACAGGAGGCCCATAGAATATTAAAGGAAAAGGAATTAAATATTGAAATTTCCGGAAGTGGTATTTCTGTAGAACAAGAACCTGAACCAGGAAAACTTATAAATAAAGGTGCCTATGTAAAGGTAATATTTAAATCAATTGAATAAATAGCTCAATATTTAGATAGGCAACTTAATAAAAAGTTGTCTTTCTTTTTAATTCTATAGAAAAGCTCCACTTTTTCTATTATAATTAATAAATTTTGATTGCTGATTGATTTTTTTATTGGATTAATGGATAATTAAAAGGATACTTATTTCAATATGGTAAATAATAGAAGAAAGGGTATTTGTAAGGAGGAAAAGACTTGAATCTAAAAGATATAATAAAAGAATTAGATATTGAACTATACATTGGAAGCCTGGAAAAGGAAATTTCAGATATTACCTATGATTCTAGAGAAGCAATGCAAAACTCTTTATTTGTTGCAATAAGGGGATATAGTGTAGATGGTCATGATTATATAGACCTTGCAATAAAAAAAGGTGCAATAGCTGTAGTATGTGAAGTAATTCCTGAAATTAAGGTGGAGGGAGTAACATATATACAAGTAAAGGATAGCCGAATGGCCCAGGGATTTATAGCAAATAAGTTTTTTAAAGAACCATCAAAGAGATTAAGCTTAATAGGGATTACTGGAACAAATGGCAAAACCAGTGTAGTTTACATAATAAGTAGAATTCTTGAAAAATGGGGTAAAAAAACAGGTAATATTGGGACATTGGGAAATTATATTGGTGAAAACTTTACTGAGGCAAAAAATACCACACCGGAAGCTATCGATTTACAAAGGATGCTGTCACAGATGGTGGAACAAGATATAGAATATGGGGTGATGGAGGTTTCTTCCCATTCATTGTCTTTAAATAGGGTAGTGGGCAACAATTATTCTATTGGTATATTTACTAATCTTTCCCAGGACCATTTAGATTTTCACCTAACTAAGGAAAATTATTTTCAGGCAAAATCTAAGCTATTTAATTTAACTCATAAAGCTAATATAATAAATGGTGATGATCCTTATGGTATAAGATTAATTGAAAAATTAAAAAAACATAGGGATATACCTACTTATAGTTATGGTATTACCAATAAATGTGATTTTTTAGCTAAGGATATACATATTGACAATAAGGGCCTTTCTTTTTTATTAGAAGGGGAAAATATAAAGGAGAATTTTAGAATAGGAATTCCAGGTATTTTTAGTGTATATAATGCCATGGCAAGTATTATATCTTGCTATATAGAACAGGTACCAATAGATATAATAAAGGGTGCCCTAAAGGAGATTAAAGCTGTACCTGGCCGTCTGGAAGTGGTAGATACTAACACACCCTATAGTGTTATTATAGATTATGCCCATACACCAGATGGATTGGAAAATGTATTAAAAACCATAAAAACCTTTTCTAAAAATAGATTGATTTTAGTTTTTGGTTGTGGAGGGGATAGAGATAAGACAAAAAGGCCAATTATGGGTGAAATAGGAGCAAGATACTCGGATTTTGTAATTGTTACATCTGATAATCCTAGAAGTGAAGACCCCCATTCCATCATAGAAGACATTTTACCAGGTGTTGAGGGTGGAAATTGTCCTTATAAAATTATTGAGAATAGAAGGGAAGCAATTAGGGAAGCTCTTTCAATGGGTAAAAAAGATGATATTATATTGATAGCAGGTAAGGGACATGAAACCTATCAAATATTAAAGGATAAAACTATTCCCTTTAATGAAAAGGAAATTATAAAGGAAATATTAGAAGAGGATGAAAAAAATGGAAAGTATGACACTGGAAGAAGTAAGAAATGCAGTAAAGGGTAAAATTTTGGATAATAATAATATCCTTACTATTAAAGGCATATCTACAGATAGCAGGACAATTTCTAAAGGGGAATTATATATCCCAATAAAAGGGGAAAGATTTGATGGTCATGATTTTATAGATGATGCAATAAAAAATGGAGCTATAGCTTATTTAACAGAAAGGCAAGAAGATAGTAGTAAAAAGAGCATCCCAATATTAGTAGAAAATACTTTAAAGGCTTTTCATGACCTTGCATTTTATTATCGTAGGAAATTTGATATTCCTCTTATAGGTATTACTGGCAGTAGTGGAAAAACTACCACAAAGGATATATTGGCCTCTGTATTAGAACAAAAATACAATGTACTTAAAACTCAGGGCAATTTTAACAATGAAATAGGATTACCATTAACCTTGTTTCAATTGGAAAGACATCATGATATAGGAATAATTGAAATGGGGATGAATAATTTAGGAGAGATAAAGAAATTAGTTAATATGGTCTTACCAGATGTGGCAATTATCACTAATATTGGATGGACTCATATTGAAAATCTAGGTTCTAAGGAGAATATATTTAAAGCAAAGTCAGAGATTTTGGAAACCCTTAACAATAATCAATTGGCATTATTAAATGGTGATGATGAATATCTATCTAGGATAAAAGATGATAAATTCCCAGTAGCTTTTGTGGGTGTATATAAAGAAGAATTGGATTTAAAAGTAGAAGATTTTACCCTGGAAGGGGATAGTATAAAGTTTGTAACTGGGAAAGGCCATAAGGGCCTTGAGGAGTATAGATTAAATCTACCGGGAATTCATAATATATATAATTCATTATTTGCTATATATTTAGGAAAGTTTTATGGACTATGCCATAGGGAAATCCAATTAGGATTAGATAAATTTAAACCCAGTGAAATGAGAATGGATATATTTGAAAATAATAAATTTAAAATAATCAATGATAGCTATAATGCAAATCCTGACTCTATGAAGGCGGCATTGAAGGTCTTAAAAGAAAGTGCTGGTAACCATAGAAAGGTGGCAATATTAGGAGATATGTTGGAATTGGGCAAGTGGTCAGAAAAGGCCCACTATGATATAGGCAAAACCCTTGGGCAATTAAAAATAGATGCCTTAATAGCCATAGGCAAATATGGAAAGTTCTATTTAGCTGGTGCTATAGAAAATGGCCTATCTAAGAATAATGGGAAATTATTTTCATCTAATACTGAAGCTAATGAATATTTAAAAAGATTTCTAGAGGATGGAGATACAATACTTATTAAAGGTTCAAGGGGTTTAAAAATGGAAGAAATTGCAGCTTATCTAAAGGAGAGATTTTAATATGAAACAATTAATATATGCTACTATTCTATCCTTTATTATTTCTATTATTATTGGTCCAATAATCCTACCCATTCTTCGTAAATTAAAATTTGGTCAAAGTATTAGAGAAGATGGTCCCAAAAGCCATATTAAAAAATCTGGCACACCTACTATGGGTGGAATAATTATAATGATTGCTGTATTTATTTCCAGCATGTTTTTTGCAGGGGAAAGTGGAGATTTAATATTGGCAATGATAGTTTCCTTAGGATTTGGAATAATAGGATTTATTGATGACTTCATAATTATAGTACTAAAAAGGAATTTAGGGTTAAGGGCATACCAAAAATTAATAGGTCAATTTATTATTGCAGCCATTGTAGCTGTGTATGCAGCTAAGCATCCTTATATTGGGACCTCCCTTCTAATTCCATTTACTTCAGAATATCTTAACTTAGGAGTATTTTATATCCCCTTAACAATATTCGTAGTGGTGGGAGTTGCTAATAGTGTTAACTTAACTGATGGATTAGACGGTTTAGCAGCAGGGGTTACCCTTATAGTCACTTCATTTTTTGCTTTAGCTAGTTTAGGGTTAGGTTATACTGGTTTGACAATCTTTTCTGGTACAATTACCGGTGCATGTTTAGGGTTTTTGCGATTTAATTTTTTCCCTGCCCAGGTATTTATGGGAGATACTGGCTCACTAGCCCTTGGTGGGGCGGTAGCTGCACTGGCTGTTCTAACTAGGATGCAATTATTTTTACCATTGGTGGGGGGAATATATATGGTGGAAACACTATCTGTAATTATTCAGGTGGCGAGTTTCAAATTGACAGGTAAAAGGGTTTTTAAAATGAGTCCCCTCCATCACCATTTTGAATTAAAGGGTATTCACGAAACTAAAGTTGTTTATGGATTTTGGGTTGTAGGCTTAATCCTCGCATTAATAAGTATGCTAGCCATATCAATTTATTAGTGGAAGCAGGGTGAAAAATGGATATTTATAATAAAGATTTTCTTGTGATAGGTACTGGATTAAGCGGCTATGCTACTACTGAATTTTTATTATCTAAAGGGGCAAAGGTTACTTTAACGGATATTAAGCCTATAGAGCAATTAAATATTAATAATTTAATTAATAAGAGAAATTTTCGTGGAATTTTTGGCACCCAGCCCCCTTTATCAATATTGGAAGAAATAGACTATATAATAGTAAGTCCCGGGGTACCCTTTGATATACCAATTATATTAAAGGCTATAGAAGAGAATATTGAGGTAATAAGTGAAATAGAATTATCTTATCGGCTAAGTAATGGAAAGATAATCGCAATTACTGGCACAAATGGAAAAACTACTACTACTTCAATGGTAGGAGAGATATTTAAAGAAAGTAGGAAAGACTCTTATGCGGTGGGCAATATAGGATTGCCTATGATTTCTAAAATAGATTATTCTACTAATGAAACTTCCTTTATAGTTGAAGTAAGTAGTTTTCAGTTAGAGGGTATAAAGGAATTTCATCCCCATATCTCGGCTGTTTTAAATATTACCCCAGATCATTTAAATAGGCATAAGACAATGGAAAATTATATAGATCAAAAATCTAGGGTTTTTCTAAATCAAACTCCCAATGATATTACCATATTAAATAAAGATAATCCTATAACTTTTTCCTTTAAAGATAAGACACCTGGTAAAGTTATTTTATTTAGCCGATTGTCTACCTTAGAAAAGGGAGTATTTATAGAAGATAATCAAATTATCATCAGGAATGAGGAAAAAGAAAGATTGTTGGTCTGCCCAGTTTCCGATATAAAAATTTTAGGAGGGCATAATTTGGAAAATGCCTTAGCTGCTGTAGCTATTTCATATTATGCAGGTATTCCCATTCAAAGCATAAGGAAGGCTTTAAAGAAGTTTAAGGGAGTAGCTCACCGAATAGAAAGGGTAGATATAATTTCTGGGGTGGAATTTATTAATGATTCAAAGGGCACCAATCCAGAATCCTCTATTAAAGCTATAGAAGCTATGGAAAAACCAATAATATTAATTGCAGGAGGAATGGATAAGGGGAGTGATCTTTCTGAATTTGTTTTATCATTTAAAAATAAGGTCAGATATTTAATCTTATTAGGGGAAACTGCAAATATAATAGAAAATTTAGCAAGAGGTCAAGGGATTAACAATATAAAAAAAGTAGCATCTATGGAGGAGGCAGTATTATTCTCCTTTAATATAGCAAATAAAGGGGATGTGGTATTATTGTCTCCTGGTTGTGCCAGTTGGGATATGTATAGTAGTTATGAAGAAAGGGGTAATATATTTAAATCTTTAGTAAAAGATTTAAGGAGGTGAGGGAATGGCTAAAAAGAATCCTGCTGATTTTATAATTATCTTTTCTGTAATATTGCTAACTTGTATTGGTGTTATAATGGTTTTTAGTGCCAGTCAGTATTCTGCAGGAATTAAATTAAAGGATGATTTTTATTATTTAAAAAGTCAAATTAGATGGGCTTTATTGGGGTTTATAGCAATGGCAATAATGTCTAAATTTCCATATAAAAAGATTCAAAAAATGTCTAATTTGATTTTCATAATTTGTTTATTTTTACTGGCTATTAAATTCATACCGGGAATAGGAATAAACAGGGGAGGAGCAACAAGATGGATAGGTATAGGTAGTAGATATACAATCCAACCATCGGAATTAACGAAAATAGGATTAATTATTTTTATGGCCAATAGCCTTTCTAAAAAGAAGGAAGAAATTAGAACCCTTACCAAAGGAATAATACCTTATATATTTTTAATGGGAATAGTCTGTGGAATAATAATCTTAGAGCCGGATTTTAGTACAGCTGTTATTATGGGAGCAATCATTTTATCTATGGTCTTTGTAGCCGGTGCAAATCTAAAATATATATTTGGCCTTATAGCATTAGCAATTCCAGCAATGGGATATCTTATAGTTTCTGCTGAATATCGTATAGTAAGATTTATGGCTTTTTTAAACCCTTGGGAGGATATGGCAGGGGATGGATATCAAATAATTCAATCCCTTTTAGCTCTAGGTTCTGGTGGACTTTTTGGCCAGGGATTGGGGAAGGGGAAGCAAAAGCTGCTCTATATTCCTGAACCACAAAATGATTTTATTTTTTCCCATATTGGGGAAGAATTAGGTCTTATAGGAACAACCACCATAATTATTTTATTTCTATTATTAATATGGAGGGGTATACGAGTGGCTCTCCACGCCCCTGATATGTTCGCTTCCTTATATGCTTGCGGATTGGTATTTATGATTGCATTTCAAGTTATAATAAATATTGGTGTCGCAACTTCTATTCTACCTGTAACGGGTATACCTCTACCTTTCATTAGTGCTGGCGGTTCATCACTCTTTTTTTTAATGGGAGGGATAGGCATTTTACTGAATATTTCTAGACATACCACTATAGATAAATAATTCTTTGTAACACCTTTGAGAGGATAGCATATTATAATTATATATTATTTCTTTTATAAAAATTTCAAGAAGAAATTGAAGGATTATTCTTTAATAATTATAATAAAGAGCTATTATGCAATTCTTATTAACTAAATGGACTTCTCGGAGGTGTAAATAATGAGCCAATTTTTTATAAAAGGAGGCTTACCATTAGAGGGAGAGGTGAAAATACAAGGGGCAAAAAATGCAGTTTTGCCGATTCTAGCTGGAGCCTTACTAAATCAAGGTAAAAGTATTATTCATAATGTGCCAGAGCTAAGAGATGTAAATACAATGATTTCCATTTTGGAATCAATAGGCTGCAAAATTAAGAAGGAAGGAAAAACATTAATAGTTGATTCCAGCTCTATCCATACTAATGAGGTTCCTGAAAAACTAGTTAGAGAAATGCGATCATCTATAATATTACTTGGAGCAATTTTAGCAACCCATAAACAGGCTAAGTTTTCCTATCCTGGAGGTTGTGATATAGGTTTACGGCCAATTGATTTGCATTTAAAAAGTCTAAGGGAATTAGGGGCAGAAGTTAAAGAATCCCATGGGTATATATATTGTAAATCCAGCATATTAAAAGGATGTCAGATACAATTAGATTACCCAAGTGTTGGAGCAACAGAAAATATAATGTTGGCTGCATCTTTGGCACAGGGACTTACAATAATCAGAAATGCTGCTAAGGAGCCTGAGATCTGTGACTTGCAAAATTTTATAAATAAAATGGGAGGACAGGTAAAGGGTGCTGGCACTAACACAGTTATTATTAATGGCGTTAGTAAATTACAGGATGTAGAATATAAAATAATGCCTGATAGAATTGCTGCTGGAACTTTTGCAACAGCTGCTGTTATATCAGGAGGGAAGTTAACATTGAAGGATGTTAATATAGAACATATAAGTTCTGTTGTTTCAAAGCTACAAGAAGGGGGTAGTAAAATTGCTAGATATAATAATAGCTTAACAATAGAGTCTCCTAAGGTATTAAAAGCTGTAGAAACAATTAGAACCTTGCCTTATCCAGGATTTCCAACGGATATGCAAGCTCAAATGATGGCATTGATGACCATTGCCCAGGGTACTAGTATTATTACCGAAACAATATTTGAAAACAGATTTAAACATGCTTCCCAGCTAATAAGGATGGGTGCAAATATTAAAGTTGATGGAAGGGTTGCAGTAATAAAAGGCGTTGAAAAATTGTATGGTGCCCATGTTAGTGCTATGGACTTAAGAGGGGGAGCAGCCTTAACATTAGCAGGTTTGGCTGCTGAAGGGGAAACTATAGTGGACAATATATATCATGTGGATAGGGGATATGAATATTTTGAAAAATCCCTTCAAGAATTAGGGGCATCAATTATTCGTATAGAATAAATAAAGGTAGTAAAGCTTTCTACCTTTCTATTACCAAAAATAGGACAAGTCTCTTTATTAATAGGGAAAATACTAATAGTTATATTCTATGGAGATGTTTATATGTCAACAAAAAGTAAAAAAGAATTAAATTATAATAGGCGAAGAAGATTTGTAAAAGGTAAATATGGTATAATATTATTGGTTTTGCTTTTCTTTTTAGCTATTACAATATTTTTATTATTATATACGGACTTATTCTTAGTAAATGAAATAGAGATAAATGGCAATGACTATGTGGAAGATAGTGAGATATTGAAAAAATCCAATTTAGAAATTGGTATGAATATATTTAAATTTAACATTAAAAAAACCCAAAGTGATATTATTTTACATCCCTTTATAAAAGAGATCAGTATTTCTAGGGTTTTACCTGATAAGATTTCTTTGTCAATAGTAGAAAGGGAAGTGGCAGCTATTATACCCTTTGAAGATGGGAATTTTCTTTATTTAGATGATGAGGGGGTTGTAGTTGAGAAGAGTCATCTACTAAAAACCTATAATATACCATTAATTACTGGTTTGGAAGAAATAAGTTTTATTGTAGGCAATACTATTGAAATTAGCCCAAATTGGTTTAAAAATTCTATATTAAATATAGTACTAATTTTAAAAGAAAATAGTTTACTGCATGAAATATCAGAAATACAATTATTTGAAGATTATAATGTCCAGTTATATACAAATGCTGGTAGTGTTATTAAAATCGGGAATGATAAGATTTTGCAAGGGAAAATAGAATTTGTAAAATCATTTATATCACAATCCCAACCTAGTGTTATAGTAGATATAAGCCATGGAGGTACCCCAGTGTATAAGCCACGTAATAACCAGGAGGAATAAATAGATATGAAAAAATATAATAAAGGGTTATTAGAAATTACAATTATATGCTTTATTATCGGCTTTATGTTGATTACCCAATATAGGTCTGTTTCTCAATTGGGTGGTTTTGTATCCACAACTAGAGCCCAAGAATTAGCAGGACAATTAAATGAGTTAAAAAAGGAAAAGGAAGGCTTGATTAATAAAATTAGTGAATTGGAAAGGGAGATTAAGGAATTTGAGGATCAGGTTGTTCAAGATAATCAAATAGTAGAAAATTTGCGTATTAATACTCAGAAAGCTCAGATGATTGCTGGTTTATTGGATGTGAAGGGACCAGGAATTATCATATCTTTAGATTATACTCCTTTGGAAGGAGAAACCGGATATGACCCATTTTTGATATATCCAGAATATCTTTTATTATTACTTAATGAGTTAAATTCCTCTGGTGCTGAAGCTATTTCAATTAATGAACAAAGAATAATATCTACTTCGGAAATAAGACTAGCGGGAAATCATATAGTTATAAATGGGGAAAAGCTATCTAGGCCCTTTGTCTTTAAGGTAATAGGTGATGGTCAAACCCTACAATCTGCTATTCAACTAAGGGGAGGAATTGTAGATTTATTAAATTCAAGTTATATTCAAGTTAATATTAAAAGAGAAGAGGAAATTTTTATACCAAAATTTTCTGGACTGATTGATTTTGACTATATTCACACCAATGAAGAACAATAGTATCCAATAGGAGGGCCCATAAATGGAGAAAAATAGAAAGCTATTTATAATAGTTATAATTTTTATAATTGCTGGTTTTATAACAGGGGCCCAATTTAAAGAAAATCAGGGTAGCTCTGATATAATAACCATTAGAAGTTTATATGAAGAACAAAAAAGTATTCAAAATGAACAATTAGAGATAGAAAGGCTTAATAAGTCATTAATAGAATTATCAGATAAGCTGGAAACATATTATGGAGAGGAATACGATGTGGATGATATAATAGATTCCTTGAGAAAGGATTTGATAACCAATAAGATTTTAGCTGGACAGGAGGAAATCTCTGGACCAGGAATTAGAATTCGTATGGAAGATAGCCTAGAATATGCTGAAGGCCAAAATATAAATAATTATATAATCCATAATAGTGATATACTGCAGATAATTAATGATTTAAGGGGAGCTGGTGCTAAAAGGATTGCCATAAATGGTGCCCCCATAATATGGAATTCTAAAATTGATTGTAATGGTGCTACTATAAAAGTTGGCCGGGAAATTTTTGCCCCCCCTTTTATAATTGAAGCCATAGGAAATCCTGAAAAATTAGAAGGTATATTAATGAGCCCTGATAGCATTATACATTTAATGAAATTATGGGATATAAGAATTCATATTAGTAAAAGAAGTAATATTACAATAAAGGGAATAGACTATATTCCAAGGTTTGAGTATTTACAAATAGCAGAAGAAGGTGATGAATAATGCTAATTCCAATATTTGGATTAATCCTAGGGATTTTATTTGGATTAATCTTACCATTTAAAATTCCTGCAATCTACTCATCCTATATGTCAATAGCTGTTTTAGCAGCATTAGATTCAGTATTTGGTGGAATTAGGTCCAACATGGAACAGAAATTCGATAGTAATATTTTTATTTCAGGCTTTTTTGGTAATGCAATATTAGCAGCATTATTAGCTTATGTAGGTGATAGATTAGGGGTTCCCCTATATTATGCTGCTATTTTTGCATTTGGCACACGTCTTTTTCAAAACTTTGCCATTATTAGAAGACACCTTTTAAATAGGATTATGAAAAAGTAAAAAAATATTGAATTATTTTTTATTAAAAGAGGAAAAGCAATTACAATGTTGAATTTATATTAGAGCAGTTTATTATAGTTTTTGATTTATTTTAGCTTTAATATAATCAGTTGAACTAGATTGGAGGAGATCACAACTTGCTAGAATTTGAAGTGGAATTAGAACATTTTGCAAAGATTAAGGTAATTGGATGCGGTGGTGGTGGTAATAATGCTGTGAATAGAATGATACAATCTAATCTTCAAGGTGTGGAATTTGTAGCGTTAAATACTGATAAGCAGGCTTTATTATTATCTTCAGCAGATAATAAATTACAAATAGGTGAAAAAATTACAAAGGGTTTAGGGGCTGGTGCAAATCCCGAAATTGGGCTAAGATCTGCAGAAGAAAGCAAGGAAGAGATATATAATGCCTTAGAGGGAGCGGATATGGTTTTTGTTACTGCAGGTATGGGGGGAGGTACAGGCACAGGGGCTACACCTGTGGTTGCATCTATTGCCAAGGATTTAGGCATACTTACAGTAGGAGTTGTTACAAAGCCTTTTAGTTTTGAAGGAAAAAATAGAATGCTCCAAGCTGAAAAAGGAATAGAGGAATTAAAAACCAAGGTGGACACATTAATTACTATCCCTAATGATCGTTTGTTACATGTGGCTGAGAAAAAAACTTCCTTAGAGGATGCATTTAAAATTGCTGATGATGTTTTACTTCAAGGCGTCCAAGGTATTTCAGATTTAATAGCAGTTCCAGGTTTGATTAATTTGGACTTTGCCGATGTAAAAACCGTTATGGAAAATAAAGGACTTGCCCACATGGGGATAGGATGGGCAAGTGGTGAAAATAAGGCGGTAGAAGCTGCAGAAAAGGCTATTAAAAGTCCTCTATTAGAAACTTCTATTCAAGGGGCAAAGGCTGTTTTGTTAAATATTACAGGTGGGCCGGAGTTAGGTCTTTTCGAAGTAAATGAGGCGTCAGAGCTTGTCGCCCAAGCTGCTGATCCTGATGTGAATTTAATATTTGGGGCAGTTATAGATGAAAGTCTTCAAGATGAAATAAAGATTACTGTAATAGCAACAGGATTTGATAATATTCAAAGTCAGGCATTTAGTGAAGTTGCTTCCACTTTGAATGTTAAGCAAAACAAAACAGGAGAACTTGATATTCCCACATTTTTACGAAGATTTAATAAATAATTCTACTAAAAGAAGAATAGGGAAAACCTATTCTTTTTTTTATGCCATTAAGTAATATATCTTGCTATTGATGAATTTAAATATTATTCTATAAAAACAAGTAAATTTCGACTTCTTATTATGACATGTTTTGAAATTTAACTAAGCTATAATAATATGAGAAAAAAAATATTAAAGCAAAAATAATAATCCATCATAAATAAAAGTGGAATAGCATAATGTATTATAAATGCTATTTCTTTGAAAAAAAGGGGGAAGATTGTGACCTATATTTATGGGGATATTATTATAATACAAAATATAATAATAAATTATACAATCTTATGGTTAACTGCCTATTTTTCAAAATTTAAAACAAATAAGGTTAAGATAATTTTAGCTTCATTTACAGGGGCCTGTTATGCTATTTTAATATATTTTCCTTTGTTAAATTTTTTAAATAATTTATCAATGAAATTATGCCTATCTGTTTTAATGATATTTATTGTTTTTACTCCATTTAAAATAAAGGTTTTTTTAAAGTCCTTAGCAATTTTTTATCTAATTTCATTTATTTTTGGGGGTATAGGTTTTGCATTAATTTGTATGACTAATACTAGGGGAATAGTTTCAAAGGGAATTTTTCATTTATATGATTTTCCTTTGGGTTTATTTTTTCTTACATGTATATTAGGATTTTTTATCATAAAGTATTCTTGGGATTTAATAAGGAAAAAAGGCTTAAATAAAAGCATTATCACAGTATTAAATATTTTCATAGATGGGAATCAAGTGGAAATATTGACCCTTTTTGATACTGCAAACTTTTTATATGAACCAATCTCAAAATTGCCTGTAATAATAGTTGAATATGACTTTGTTAAAGAAATATTACCCTTAGATATTAAAAAAGTATTTATAGATAACTTAGAAAGGGATTTTAATCTAATATCTGAAATTATAAAGGAATCTGAGTGGTTACAACGTTTTAGGATTATACCTTTCTCCTCCATAGGTGAACAAAATGGCCTGTTAATTGGTTTTAAAACCGATAGAATTACATATTTTTATAAAAAAGAAAAAAAAGAGATTGATAATGTAATAATGGCAATTTATAAAAATCACTTAAGCGAAGATGGGGAGTATAATGCACTAATTCACCCAGAAGTATTAAATTATAATTTATAGGAGGAAGGTCATGGGTGTTAAGGTTAGAATTTTATTACTAAAGATTAGAATTATTTATATAGATTTATTAAGAAAATTTAAAATTATAAAACCAGGGGAGATTTTCTACATAGGGGGAAGTGAGGCCCTACCTCCACCGTTAAGTATAGAAGAAGAAACTTTTCTTGTAAATCATCTTAAAAAGCAAAATAATAACTCTATTAAATCGGTATTGATTGAAAGAAATCTAAGATTGGTAGTTTATATAGCAAGGAAATTTGAAAATACAGGGATAGGTGTGGAAGATTTAATATCTATAGGTACTATAGGTTTAATTAAGGCGGTAAATACATTTGATCCTGATAAAAATATAAAACTTGCCACCTATGCTTCAAGATGTATAGAAAATGAAATTTTAATGTTTTTACGAAGGAACAACAAAATCAGATTGGAAATATCATTTGATGAGCCCTTAAATATAGACTGGGATGGCAATGAGCTATTATTATCAGATATATTAGGTACTGACAATGATATAATTCATAAATTTATTGAGGAGGAAGTAGATAAGGAATTACTACAGATTGCCATGAGTAAGTTGAATGAAAGGGAAAAAAAAATAATGGAATTGCGTTTTGGTTTAATGGATGGAATAGAAAAGACACAAAAGGAGGTTGCAGATCTCCTTGGGATTTCTCAATCCTATATATCCCGATTAGAAAAGAGAATTATAAGAAGACTTAAAAAAGAAATAAATAGAATGGTGTAAAACCTTTCCCTTTTGAGAAAGGTTTTTTTATTTAGTTAATTAATTCCAATTTATTTTTGAATAATTAGATTCATAAAGGAAATAATCAAGGTATTATATCAGCATAGAAAGGATGACAAAGTCTTATGGCTAATAAGGTTGAAATATGTGGAGTAAACACCTCAAAATTACCGGTTTTAACAAATAAAGAAATGAGGAAATTGTTTGACAGGATACATAAGGGAGATGAAAAGGCACGAGAAACATTTATACAGGGAAATTTAAGACTGGTACTTAGCGTAATACAAAGATTCAATAATAGAGGTGAGAATTTAGACGACTTATTTCAGGTAGGTTGTATTGGCTTAATAAAAGCAATAGATAATTTTGATTTAAGTCAAAATGTAAAATTTTCAACCTATGCGGTGCCTATGATAATAGGGGAAATCCGCAGATATTTAAGGGATAATAATCCTATTAGGGTTAGCCGCTCCTTAAGGGATATTGCCTATAAGGCTTTACAGGTGAAGGACCAATTAATAAGTAAAAATACTAGGGAACCAACAATAAGTGAAATATCTAAAGAATTAGGAATATCAAGGGAAGAGGTGGTATTTGCCTTAGATGCCATTCAAGAACCTATATCATTATTTGAGCCTATATATCATGATAGTGGAGATGCTATTTTTGTAATGGATCAGGTTAGTGATGAAAAAAACCAAGATAATTTATGGTTAGAAAATATTGCCCTCCAAGAGGCAATGGAAAAATTAAATAAAAGGGAAAAAATGATTTTAAATCTAAGATTTTTCAGGGGAAAAACTCAAATGGAAGTTGCAAAGGAAATTGGGATATCTCAGGCCCAAGTTTCCAGACTGGAAAAGGCAGCATTAAGCCATATGAGAAAGTATATATAAAATATTATCCAAGAGAATAATATTGATAATATTTATGTAGAAAAGTCTTATTTAAAATTATTTTCATATATATAAAGTATAGATTTTATTATTTAGTAAAAGGGATGGTAATAATGAATTTAACTCAATTTAAACAGCTTGATGTAGTCAACATAATTGATGGCAAGATATTAGGAAATATATCGGATTTTAATATTAATATAGCTGAAGGAAGAATAGAAAATATTATTATTCCCGGCAATTATAAAATTAAAGCATTATTTAATAGCAAGGAGGAGTATATTATCCCCTGGGAGGATATAAAGAAAATTGGTGAAGAGGTAATTTTAGTAACATATAAAGGTGATTTATAGACTTAAATAATATTTTGGAAGGAATATTTTCTGGCTTCCTTAAAATGGACAAATATATAATGATATTGTATAATATATTAAGTTAATTATGGGAGGAAAGCTTAGTGAAATGTCCATTTTGCAATTCTACTGAAAGCAAGGTAGTGGATTCTCGTCCTACTGAAGATGGTATTCGTAGGCGAAGGGAGTGTATTAAATGCCTTAAGAGATTTACAACCTATGAAAACATTGAAAATATTCCCTTAATGATAGTTAAGAAAGATGGTAACAGGGAACATTACAATAGAAATAAAATACTAAATGGTATTTTAAAGGCTTGTGAAAAACGTCCTGTTTCTATGGCTCAAATTGAAGAATTAGTGGAATATATAGAAAAAAAAGTATTTAGTACTATGGAAAGAGAAATTACAAGCACATTCATAGGAGAACTCATAATTAATGAATTGAAAAAAACAGATGAGGTTGCTTATGTGAGATTTGCATCAGTATATAGGCAGTTTAAGGATATAAATACTTTTATGGAAGAGCTAAATAAGCTAATAAATGAAAAATAAACCTCATAAGGCATGGCCTTATGGGGCTTATTTTTTGACATATTAAATTTTTTATGGTAATCAAGGAAGGGATTTTACGGAGGTTTTCAATGATTAAAGGTAAAGTCAGATTAGATAAAAAAACAAAAAATTTAGTCAAGAGAATTAAGCCAGGAGAAATAGCTATTATTAAACACAGAGATATAGATGAGATTGCCGCTGAATCTTTAGTCGATAGAAAAGTTAAAATGGTTATTAATTTGGACAAGTCTATAAGTGGTAAATACCCAAACTTAGGGCCTAAAATATTAAATGATGGAAATATTCCAATATTAGATAATGTTCAAGAGGATCTTTTTAATCTAATAAAAGAAAATGATGAAATTGAAATTATTAGAAATGAAATTTATAAAGACAATAAATTTATTGGAAAAGGTGATTTATTTACCGACGAAATAATAAATCACAAGATAGATAAAGCTAAAGATAATATTTCTATTGAGTTGGATAAGTTTATTGAAAACACATTAGATTATGCAAAAAAGGAAAAGGACATAATCTTAAATGGAATCTTTTTCCCCCTCATTCAAACTCAAATTAGAGGGAAACAGGTTGTAGTTGTAGTGAGGGGGAAAAACTATAAAGAAGATTTAAGTATTTTACAATCATACATAAAAGAAGAAAAACCAGTATTAATAGGGGTAGATGGGGGAGCAGATGCACTTTTAGAATTTGGTTATAAACCAAATATAATCGTTGGAGATATGGATAGTGTAAGTGACTATGCCTTAAAAAATTGCGATGAAATAATAGTACATGCATATACAGATGGCACTGCACCTGGAATGGAGAGAATAAATGCTCTAAATCTCACAGCCTTAACTATACCAGCCCCCGGAACTAGTGAAGATATAGCTATGCTACTTGCTTACGAAAAAGGTGCAGATCTAATAATTGCGTTGGGTAGTCATTCAAATATGATTGATTTCTTAGAAAAGGGAAGGAAAGGAATGGCTAGTACCTTTCTTGTTCGATTAAAAATCGGCTCAAAATTAATTGATGCGAAGGGTGTAAACAAATTATATCATACAGGTTTAAAAATAAAATATGTATTGGCATTGTTATTATCAGCCCTCTTGCCTATAATTATCATTGCCTTTTATTCCCCTACTATCCAGTATTTTTTAAAGCTATTTCATATGCGATTAAAAATTTTATTAGAATTTTAAGGAGAGAACCATATGGTAAGCATGAAATATTTAATTGTTACAATAGCATCAATTTTTCTAGCACTAGGAATAGGGATATTTATTGGCTTCATGTTTGATGGGCAGGATATTTTTTTAAACCATCAGGAATCCCTTATTAATGATTTAGAATATAAATTTGATGAGCTAAAGGAAGAAAATAATGAATTACTTAGTACGATAGAAATAAAAAATAAAAATATTAAACATTATGAGGACTTTACAAATATTATTTTCCCAAAACTTATAGAAGGAAAATTAAAAGGCCTGAAGATAGCTATGATTGAAACAAATGATGATTATATTTATAATGACATTAATTCAATAGTTTTAAAGTCAGGTGGTTTATTAAATTCTACAACATATATAAAAAAGGAATTTTTATTAGAAAAAGGTGAAAAGCTTGAAGAGGTCTATGATTATTTTACTGAAAAAAAGCAATTATCTATAAATAAAGAAGACTTTATAATGAAATTATCAGAATATCTGGCAATAGCGATAATAGAAAAGGATATAGAAACCTTACACTTTTTAAAGGAAAAAGAATTAATAGAATTAAAGGGGAATTATATGGAAAGTGCTGACTTCTTTATAATAGCAGGAGGAAGCGCAATAGAAGAACCTGATAGAATGATTCAAAATATTGATATACCTATTATAAAAAAGGTAAAACAATACAATATACCTATTATAGGTGTAGAACAAAGTATTGTTAAATATTCCTATATAGATACATATAAAAGGCAAAAAATATCTACTATAGATAATGTAGATACTATGATAGGTCATTATTCTTTAATAGAAGTTTTACAAGGTAATTATGGTAATTTCGGTATAAAGCCATCGGCAAATCGTCTAATACCACAGTAAAAAGAGGGGAAAGCCAATGAAGAACAAAAGGATTAGTATTATAATACCTGCATATAATGAAGGAAGCAGAATAAAAAAAACATTGAAGCCTTTAGTAGACCATCCTTTAATAGATGAATTAATAGTGGTTGATGATGGGTCATCAGATGATACAGGGAAAATGGCCTGGGAATGTGGGGCTCTTGTAAGTAGATTAGAAAAAAATAAAGGCAAAGGTTGGGCCTTAAGGCATGGAATTAAGCAGGCTAAAGGGGATATAATAGGTTTCTTAGATGGGGATGTGGAAGAAAGCTCAATAGAAATTCAAAAACTAATTACACCGATTATTGATGGGGATTGTGATGTTACAATAGCCCAATTTCCTCCTGCTAAGAAAAAAGGTGGCTTTGGATTTGTAAAAAAACTAGCCCAATGGGGTATTTACTTTTATACAAAACAAACTATATATTCATCACTCTCCGGACAACGGATTTTTACAAGGGAGGTTTTAGAGGATATAACAATGCCTGTGGGAGGATATGGAGTGGAAGTAGACATGACTATCGATATATTAAATAAGGGTTATAGGATTTGTGAAATTCCTGTTAATATGAACCATGCAGAAACGGGGAGAGACTTTCAAGGTTTTAAGCATAGGGCAAGGCAATTTTTTCATATATTTATTGTATTAATAAAACGTCTGGTTAAGAGGCGATAAAATGTACTTTTATGTTTTAACTATTTTAATATCATTTGTATTGACATTTTTATTTAAAAATCTTATCTATAATATGATTATTGAGACAAAATTTCTTAAACAAAATTATAAAGGTCAGTCCATACCTATTGGAATGGGAATAATTTTTCCAGTGGTATTAATCTCTTCCTTGGCCTTTTTACATTTATTTTATCCTACAACAAGTATTTCTTTGTTATTTTCTTTTGGTGTATCCACCATGGCACTTTTAGGAATAATTGATGATTTATTAGGAAATAGGAATACAACAGGGTTAAAAGGTCATATAGGTCAATTATTTAAATTTAAACTAACCACTGGAGGGCTAAAGGCGCTCATGGGTGGAGTTGTTTCAATATTTGTATCTCTTTCATTTAGCAATAACTTCCCAATGTTAATTTTAAATGGGCTTATTATAGCACTTTTTACTAATCTAATAAATTTATTAGACTTAAGGCCGGGTAGGGCATTGAAGTTTTTTCTTTTTTATGCTACTATAATTTTTATATTTTTTATATGTGAAAATAGTTATTTATTAATAATTATTACTATAATAGTTTTGGTATATTTTCCTATGGATATAAAGGCTGTTGCCATGATGGGGGATGTAGGATCCAATTCTCTAGGATTTGTGCTAGGATTTTTTACTGCATTTCACTTTGGCTATATATATAAGCTAACTATACTTATCTTTTTAGTCTTTATTCATTTGTTTTCCGAAAGATTTTCTATTACAAACTTCATAGAGAACAATAAGTTTTTAAAATACCTAGATAATTTAGGGAGATAAATATTATTAGTATAAAAATCTTGATGAAATAATGCTGTAAAGGCATTGCAAGTCTAGTCCTCTAAAATTATTGAAATAAAAAAAGGATATTTCAATAATATGTAGAATACAATTATATAGTAATATTTAAATATTTAGAAAATTTTAAATATTGCTATTTTATGAGAGTGGAGGTGAAATTTAAACAAAATTGCATTAATCAGAATAATTAATAAGGGGGTATATTAATGGAACAACCTAGTACTACTACTGGCGGCAGAGATCAGTTTAGATCCAGAATTGGATTTATATTTGCCGCCGCTGGTTCAGC
>MTKW01002756.1_pt1 | contig 49969 bp, 49 predicted proteins | sample 1042761 | NCBI WGS metagenome assembly MTKW01 (sample SAMN06205366, study PRJNA360243) | anaerobic digester metagenome | biome: Wastewater treatment plant; feature: Anaerobic digester sludge; material: sludge; isolation source: anaerobic digester fed with sludge from wastewater treatment plant ... | reverse complement strand
ACGATGTCGTCATCTTTTGAGATGACATGAGTCCCGACTGGAATACGTGCATAGGTACGTCTGCCGATCTCGATAGCCAGCCTTTTTCCGTGATTCGCCTGCAACTTTGTCACCTTCAATATCCCCTATGCCATGCTGTTTCGTGTAAACTGAGCTTGCCAGCCTACATCTTTGTGCTAGGATTCCTGTGCATCATGCCGACGAAGCATCAACTGCCTACTTATGTAGTCAATACTAACACAGACTAATGCTGTAGTCAATATGCCTTAAGCAAGAGTCATCCGTGATGCAGTTCATTTTTGTGCGGAATACTACGTAGGCTGGTGAATGGCTCTCTTTTGGGGCTTATCGGTAGCCGGTTGTACTCATCCTCTAGGCTATGGTCTTCACAGGTGTCTCAACATGTTATTCCGGACGCGTGCCTTGAACTCGATATCGAATGCTGCATGGCTGAAAGTGATCGTGACCAAGCTTCACGAAAGAGGAAAGACAGGCAGGAGAGTGAGGACATCCAGATGATACCTCCGACAGCGTAATATCCGGTCATGTTGTCGGACATGGCTATGAAACTGAGCTCGCGGTGCTCGCTCGTGTGGTCAAGGATGGTGGATACATTGAATATCATACCGTGAATATCCTGAAGACCGTTCCCGTTTCCCATCACGGCAAGGGTACTGGATGAATGTGATCATGCCTTTATGCAGTAGATGATCACGAAGCCCTGCTACTATACTTGGGGAAACAGCGCCTCCGGGGCAAAGACTACGCCTACAAGGCCTCTGCCTGTGTGCGCGCCAAGCACAGGAGCAATGGGGCCTGAAGGGAGCCAGTTGCACTTGAATATTCCGTCAAGCCGCTCTCGAACGCGGGCTGCGCCTTCAGGGAACTGCGAGTGGAGGAGCTGCATACGCATGGCGGTTTTGGGCGGATGCGCTGAAGCCACCATGTCTGCCATCGCGTCAATTGCCCGGGTTATGGTTCGGGCCTGTCCGCGGTTAACGTACGTCCCGCCTACCTTTTCCACGTAGATTATAGGCTTTATGTTAAGCAAGGATGCGACTAGCCCCTTGAGGTGGCTGATCCGTCCGCCGTGGATGAGGTACTTCAGCGTTGAGAGTGTAAAAAGCGTCTCCGTAGTCTCGGTAACCTGTTTCAACAGGGACAATATGCGAGATTTGTCCAATCCTTGACGCGCGGCTTTGGCAGCCACCTCAACATGCCATCCCTGCGCGCCTGAAAGGGTCTTGGTGTCATATATCTCCACATTGGCTTCAGGCACTGCGCTTGCGCCCAGCCTTGCCGCATTGACTGTACCACTCAGTCCGGAGGATATGTGAATAGAGAGGATATCCGGATCCTTCTTCGCAAGGCTGCGATAGAGGTCTCGGAAATCTCCGGGTGACGGTTGAGACGTGGTTGGGATCTCTTCCGCCTTTGCTTGTAGGTCGTAGAATTCGTCAGGAGTAATGTCCACTCCGCTCCGGTAGATTTTGCCGTCTATCGTAATCATCAAGGGAAGGTAGTGCACTTCAATACCTTCAAGCTGTTCAGTGGAGAGGTCCGCGGCGTAATCTGTGACGATCTGCATTCAGTTGTCCTCCTCGGTGTAAGGATACGTGTCGTGTTGAGAATCTACGAAACATGCGTCATATAGTCGTGCTTGTTCTCAATATTACCACTTAAATCACTACAACACTAGCTAATTCTCGAAAAATGCGATAAAGAGGAGACTGCCTAGGGTAGGGTCGACGAGCAGATTATGAGTCGCCGGTTAAAGAGCATGTTAATCAGGGGATTGTGTCTGATCCTTGACGTATTCAGAATACCTTTCCTGTCCTACACCGGGCAGTTTTTGAACCGGTCTCCGTACCATCAACATGAGGGCCAGGCATAAAGCAGCAGCCACGAGGCATGGGCCCAGCGCCCTTGCATACACTGCTGCGTCCCGGAGTCCTTGAGCGCCCAGGCGTTTTATGGACCAGCCCACAAGAGGAGGCATCGCAGCTCCGCCCAGGATGGACATAACGTTCACAAGCCCTGTAGCGAGCCCTAATACTCTCGACGGGAATAGGTCGTTGGTTATTCCAAAGACAAGGCTTGCTGAACTGGCGGATGCACCCATGATGAACAGCAGCACGTACATGGCGCCGAAGGACAGGATCCCCGGGGCCAGGACTATGGGTACCCACGCCAAAACGTAGAACAGCGTAGTCCCTACGAGTAGCCGGCGCTGGGCATCGAAAAGGTCTGCACCTCGTGCAGCCATGTCATCTGTAAGCTTCCCTACGAGCGGGGCAGTTGGGACATAACCTATGGCAACCATTGTCACCGCCTGAGCAGCCGAAGTGGGGTTCACGCCATAGACGCTGGAGATGTACGGGACTCCCCACAGGCCTTGGAAAGCCACTTGAGAGCCGTATTTTGCAAACAGAAACCAGGCAAGCAACCAGAGCTCGCGGCTGCGTATTACATCGCGGTAGGAGCCAGGATCGTCGCCTGAATCCGGGTTCGGCGCTGTGTGCGTAGATTGCCGCCTAGCGAATGCCCAGCACAGTGCGGCCAGCAATACTGCCAAGACAGCCAGCCCCGCAAAGACCGGCCTCCATCCGGCAGCGACTGTCAGCCACACCAGCGGCGCAGCTCCCACCAGAGTGCCCGCATTTCCAATAGCAAGGAACAAGGCGCTATATGTGGAGAATGCCTCAGGCGGGAACGTGGAGGATATAACCTTCATACCGGGGATGAACCCGGCTGCGAGGCCTACGCCCATGAGGATCCGTCCCAGGAAGGCCGGGGTAAACCCCTTGGCGCCCGCGAACATAAACGATCCCACGGCTGCGATCACCAATGCACCGGCACTTACCCGTCCCGGGCCCACCTTGTCAGAAAGAAGCCCCATAGCCGGCTGCGCCGGCGCATACGCTATGAAGAAGCCCGATGACATAAAACCCAGCGCTACGCTGTCAAGCCCAAGTTCCATTGCAAGGTTATCGGCGACCACCGATACTGCCACACGCTGAAGAAAAGACAAGAAATAGATCGCCGCAAACAACCCGAATCCAAAAAGCCTCATGCGATTTGAGGCACCGGTTCGGTCCGCGGAATGGGCTGCGGCGGTTCCGTCGGCCCGGCTAAGGCTGCATTGTGTGCATGCCTTATCGAGATCGTTCACGTTTTGCAAAAAACAACACATCCTACCACGGTTACTTCAAAATCGTCCTGTCCTGGCAGGTCATGATTATTCACTGCCATACACAGAAGATATAGTGTCCTATAGATAATAGCATTTAATTGCAGGGCGTGGGAGGAGACTGTCAACGCGAGGATGGTATTCATACTCATCGAGCCAAGATGTGTTTCATAACCATCTCAACATCACAACTGCACTGTCTTAATACCCGCAACAGTATGATTGTCAGCGCCAGACTTGACATCCAGCCATCCAAGGGATGAGAGAGTTCGAATGGTCTTGGCAACGGACTCTTCGGTAAGCGTTAACCGGCCTCGTTGTTGTTCAGTGACAGACGCAAGCACTTCTGACTCTGTAGGGGCAATATGCAGCTTATTTGCAAGATTCTGTGCAGCATAATGAGCTAACACAGCGGTTTTTGCACTAGTTATGTCCAAACGCAGAGCGAGGTCGACTACTCTCTCAATTGTCGGATCCCAGCTAACCAATGGGGTTGAGTATACCTTGAGTGACTGCGGATAGGTAGGCCCTACCCTGATCTCGATCATTCGGCCAACACGATCTTCGTATATGAGACCATTATTGATAAGCTTAGTTGTAATCTGTTTCAGCTCAGGCGCGAACGGGCCATACTTGCCGTTCACATATCTGAGACCGGTTGGAAGTCCCAGAACAGTTGCGAAGTATGCAATCATCTGAAACAATGTGCGTCCTACGGGTGAATGATCCGGTGATTGTCTAATCTTGTCTACGGCCAGGACAAGAGCAACATGGGATGGGTAGACTTGCCTAATCGAGTCCCGCTTATGACCAGGTTTTGCATCAATGAGATCGTTGTAGGACGTCGCACCATCTCTCACAAAAGAGTGTCTATCCTCATGATGAATCATACTAAGCGGTTCGTAGAGTTCGACCGGAATTTCCAGACGTGAAAGGCGTTGGAGCAAGATTGGGCCGACTATTGTCCAGTCAAGCAAGCCTTCGCCACACCCCAACGCAGGAACAGCCAGAGACGTAATGCCCCATTCCTCGTAATGAGTCTCCAAATGGTCTAGCCCACTTATGATATCTTCCAGTCGTGACGGTGCTCGCCAATTCCTCTTTGTCGGGAAATTCAGAATCCAGGGGAGGGTTCGACTCTGATAGACATAAGGTTCTCCAAGTCGAACTTGCTTGGCAGCACAGCGCGGAACATAATCGTCATACATATCAGGGAACCGTTTCCGGTATTCCAGGGCCAGCCCTTTACCCATGACTCCTACGCAATTGACCGCATTAACCAGCGTCTGTGCGGTTGAATTGAATAAGTCACCCTTAATAATGTGAACCACTAATATCCCTCATTCCTCAGCGGAAGAATAGGTTCGGATTTACTGACAGACAACACGAGATGCCTGACTTCGCTAATTCCTGCTGTATTCTGTCACATGCCTCTCCACACGATACATAAGCTCCGATTATGAATTCGGGTGGTACTAGCCTTGGCACTAAGACTTCTGCGCACTTGACTGCCTTACGGTACAATTCTCCACTTGGGTCTGATGAACGCGTCCAGTATGGAGCGAATACTAATTCCTCGTCAATCAGGTCAAGACCTTTCGGTGCTGGAGCGAATTGAACATTCTTACTGGAGGCGTTCCTGTCAGCTATTATGACGCCTGACAAATCCAAGGTTGCAGTATCAATGCTCAGTATGCACAATTGCCTGTGCTGATCTCTTATCTTATACAACATAGGATTCCGGGCATCGAAATACAGATTGGCGTAGTAATGTAGTGAGTATTCTTTATCAACAGTGACCTTGCTTCGTCGATCTTGAATTTCTGGCATAGCGATCGATGTATGTTCTATCTTTGAAGCCAACTTGCGAGACAAAATCCCATGTTGAGCTATTGATGTCAAGTTGTCTATGTGGGTTATGTAATGAAATTCTCTAAGGTCCTTGCGTTTCATTGGAGAACCTAGCTTTCCAATAACGATAATCCCGTAAAGACCAGATGGCTGTTTTGTCCTTGACAGCTCCGGCTTGATTCTCAAGTGTGACAGACGATGGCATCGCAAGTCCCGAACATATGGTTCGACATATGGTGCGTGTTTCCTGCTCAGTTAATCTATGACCAAGACATGTCAACATCTTTTCAGTCCATGACATAACACGTGTCGCATGAGGACAACAATCCTCCTTTCGAATGATTTGAGTTGGGTAACGTTTTAATTGTCCGTTTCCGACTCGATAATCGAGCAGATTGCTGAATTCAGCGGGTGCACTTGAGTGCCTATACCGGGATCCCTTCTGTCATGATGAGTCTGTAGATAGGTGAAGCAAGAAGAGGGCGGGTTTCATTTTGCAAGCTCATTAAGGGCATGTCGATTCTTGGCTAGAATCCTCTTGCTGATGCTCTCCGCGTCATCATCGGCAGCGGTTTCTTCACCGGCAGGTTTCAAGGCCCAAAGAACCCATGACACACGAGGGAACTGCCTAACTTGAGGGACCATGTCGAATTGGCCAAACGCTGATCGGAGACTATTGATGCGAGGATAGTATTCATCCTCATCGACCCAAGGCATGGAATCAAAATCAAAGGGCTTCTCTTCTGCTTCGCGTGGGATTTCTATCGAAGGTTTTGAATTATCCCGGCGTCTCATGTCAGCCTCCTGAGTGATCTCAAGGGAATTATATGAGTATCATATGATGATTGCTAATGCCCGGCATAGTCAATAGTGATTTGCATGTCTCTCTTTACCAATCTTCGCTTCTCATCTACAGGTAGCATAAAAAATGGCTCTTCCCACGCGTTCATGCGGGGGGGGGTATCCAGCCCCGCCTATAGCTCGACACTATCAACCTACCAAGGCGAGCTTATATCGCTGCAAACCGGGTTTGCAAAATATTCAGCCAATATGGGTTTTTTCAGAAGGGAATTTGCCGAACAGACACGAATCTAGGGACTAAGATTACGGTTGTCAGGTCGAAAACTGTCCTGAAGACAAATAATCAGTAGCGCTAAAAGGCCCAGCTCACAAAACTCCAAGTAGACTTGTCGCGCATTTATGTCCAAGAAGAACCACATGATTTCCTCCAGAAAACTTGCCAGACGTCGCTTTGTATTGCCACCGCTTACCGAGGTTTAGAATAAGGGATACACCTCTCTTCTACAGCCGTAGGACTTTAGAATCGAATCTCTGCGAAACCCTTTGGATTAGGACAATGGGTGATCGAGGTGAGCCCACAATGCCTATCATGCTATATGTACTAGCCGCCTTTGCCTGCCTGTTGATTTTGATTGGGATCATGAAGAGACTTCGAGATCGTCCTTGGGAGGTTGCAGATCCTTCCCGTGGCGCCCATCACGTTTCTATTGACGTTGAACCTGTCGAGGAAAGTGATACACAGGCCATACATAGAGATCCGAAGCCGGACACTGGCCGAGGGCCAGAAGAGGCCATCGGTGACAAACCGAGCAGCGTGGAGCTACCTGCGGTTGACATTGCTCTTGAGTTTGCGGACGAACCTGAACGAAGCGAATCTCCACCGCGTGTTCGTATTGACACCGAAAAGCGCGGCGGGTCACCAAGAGTGTTGTCAGGGAGGCTTGCCGCATCTCCAATAACCTCAGAGGGGACTGAGGCTGAGGCGGCCAGGAAAGGGCGGAGGAGCGAGGTGCTACGGCCTGAAGTAGTAACCTGGGAACACCGAGGGCGGCAATGCGTAGGCTTGGTTTTGTCCGTCTCAGAGACGTTCAGCCTATCTGATTGCTCAGCGCGCTATGCCGGAAGTGAAGAGAAACTGGAACCTGTTGGTCATGCAGAGGCTTCACGTCTAGGATTTGCGCGAACTGATTCCAACGAGTCGCTGTGCACAATCAACAGGTTAGAGCCGGTAATCGTTCGACTGGGTGACATTACCCGCCACGTGCAACTGGACCCTAACGACTTGCTTCTCTTCAGGATCACCGGAGAAAAAGGTAGACGTGGGCGGCGTGTTCGTTATATTTCCACAGGCAAATACGTGGCAGTATGTCCCGCCACATTTGAGGTCGCCGGTGAGGTGNNGATACCAATGGAGCCGAAAGCAAGCATTTTCATTGGAAGGCACTGTGTTTCGTTCCGGTTTGGATCAGAGAGATTTCTTCCTAGGGAGCGCACCCGTGTTGGTTTCTCCGGAACCTTTCAAAGAGGGTACGACAGTGGTTGTCGGGAGCGAAGGGCCCGGTAGAAGGAGAAGGTTTCAAACCAAACTTTTCGCGAGGCCCGGTGAGATGAGACTGCATCTGGACGACACTTGCGGAGACAACGCCGAAAACCCGTTCAAGGAGGAGACTCTTGGTTGGTTCTTTGCCCGCATTTACGAAGATGACGATATCTTAATGGACAGCCTCGACTTCGTTCTGGTCAGGTCAATAAAGCAGATATCCTGGGAGAAAGAGACATTGTTTCCCGGACCGGAAGGCCACGAGCCACTTTATGTCAGGGTGACTCACGATAATAGTGTAACGTCGGCAGTGGACGATTTCTACACCGTTGAGCAAACGCCAAGCAGTACAGTGATAGAAATCCCGCCGGACCCTGACTACGAAGTTCTCACCATACGCGTCAAAGAAGGCAGAAAGATTCACAAGGAACCCTGCATCTCTGTTCCCATAAACCGCCTGTGGTATGCTGTCGGCGATCAATCCAAAGAGCCTTTGTATTGGCACGACTTGCCGGTGTCTCTGTCACACGAGGATTTTCTTGCCAACAGGCGGCGCGTCATTTGGTTGAAAGCGCCTGTCAGTGCCGCCGGTAAGCCCTTTTTCGTCGGGTTTTCTGAGTCAGGGGCGAAGAGGTACACGTTGTCCCCGGCCGCAAGGAAACCTTTTGCCATTCCCCTCCGGGATTTCTATGATCAGAGCGAACTCAGGTCTAACGTCGAGGGTCCCGTGTCTATGTGGATTCGGGATAGCGATTCTGACGTCTCTCATTGTCTGGCTTTGGTTCAACCCCGTACGCCCGTGCAACAGTATAGGGCTTGCGGACGCAGCAAGAATGTACATGCTGTCGCTTACCTAACCTATCCTGGAAATGGCGCCGTGACCTGCGATGGTCTTAGAATTGCTGAGTTTCGCCTGAGACAACGGAGGCATAAAGGGCTTGACTTGATGGACACGCTCTCGGAAGATCCGCTCATAGGCAATGTGCTAAGGAGCTGTTCAGTCAGTGTTGCCACTTACGGCGGAAGAGAATCCACTGTCAGGAAATGCAAAGCAATAGCGCACAGTATTGCAAATGCCCTGAAGCAGCAGAATCCATCTTTGGCGCCAAGGCTCAAGAAGTTGGGGCTGGGAGGAGCCGTCCTCAAGAAATCCGGACAGCGAGGATCCACGAACATCGGCGAAATGTAGGAGGGAAGGGTTCAAGCCCTCTTTTAGGGTCCAAATGCGGGGTCCTTCACACATGTATGTTGCGTGTGAGGTGATAGGAATTGGCGTATTTCGATCCTGTAGGGTTGTTGAGAGAGGTAGAAACGCGTTACAAGAGGTATCTCAATACAACCTTCTTATTTCGAGATCCGGCGCTGCGAGAGTCTTTTGAGGCGGCCCTGGATGATAGCGGGTCGCTTTCAGAAGGCCCCTTCATTGAAGGCAAGCCTGTTTTTCGTACAGGCATAACCCTGAAGGAGTTGTGTCAGGAGCTGTTCACGCCGAGCCCTGACGAAGCGTTTCTTCATGCCCTGGATGGGCATCACGGGCGAAGGCCTCTCTACAGCCACCAAGAGGCTGCCATACGGGAAGCATTGCAGGGAGGCAATGTCATAGTTGCGACAGGGACGGGAAGCGGCAAAACAGAGGCGTTCTTGTTTCCCATTCTTCTGGATCTGTACCGAGAGTTCATTGGGGGTAGAAGGGCTGGGACTGTCCCGGGGGTTCGAGCGCTTATTCTATACCCCCTGAATGCCCTGGCTAATGACCAAAAGGAAAGGTTGCGGACGATTGCGCGTAGACTCAAAGACGGTGGCTCGCCTTTCTCGTTCACTTTTGGCGAGTACATCGGAGCTACTCCCCGCAATGCAAAGGACGGCAGGGCAACGCAGCATTGGCTCAGCGAAGTCAGTGAACTCCAAGCGCTGGGCGAGGTAGTGTTCCGTGAGGATATGTGGAAGACTCCTCCGGATATTCTCCTGACAAATTACTCCATGTTGGAGTATTTGCTCATACGTCCTGACGACAGTGCGCTTTTCGACTGCGGCGCTTCTCGTCACTGGAAAACATTGGTGATGGACGAAGCTCACCAATACATGGGCATTCGCGGTACCGAAATGGGAATGCTCATACGCCGTCTCAAACAGCGTCTCAGAGAGGGTGGACGAAAAAGCGGCTTCAGATGTATTGTCACAAGCGCAACTCTTGCAGATAGGGAGGGGGACATGAATGAAGTTGCAGGCTTTGCTTCGACTCTGTTCGGAGAGGCTTTCAACTCGCACCAGGTTATCACGGGTCAACTTGACGGTGTCACCGGAGATCCGGAATCAAGAACAGAGTTGACTCATTTGGATTACCGGAGAGTAAAGGACGGCTTCAAAGGGTGCCTTCCGTCTGCCAGGGCTGATACCTTCTCCCAGAAGACGCCTGTGAAACAGGGGGAGAGAGAGTCTCTTGCATCGGTTCTGCTTTCGGATTCCCGTAGTCTGAAGCTCCTGGACATGGTGCGAGAGCCTGTAAGGATAACCGATGCAGCCGCAGCGGTCTTTCCTGAATTGCAGTGTGAAGTTGAAAGGGCCGAAGCTTTGGCAGACATAATCTGGCTTTTGGAACAAGCCAGAGATTCTGACGGGGAACCTCTTCTTACTCTCAGGTATCACCATTTTATTCGAGCTCTGGAGGGGGCACATATATCGTACTACCCGAGACTTGCCATATCCCTCGGTAGAGGTTCAAATGGAGAAGGGGCAAAATTTGAGGTAGCCATATGCCGAGATTGCGGGCAGCATTATCTTGTGGGAAGAGTCCGTGATTGCATGCTACTTGAGGCAGTGCGCGATCCTGCCAGCGATGATTTTGGCGTTGAGTATTTTCTGCCTGTTAGGCTCGAAAGGCCGGTCAGGAGTGAAAAGCAAGCGGATCAAGAAGAACCGACACTTGAACTAGAGCATGACTGCGAATTAGAGCAATTGATGGATGGGTACGAACTGGAAGGTTTCAACATGCAGCGAGGATTTTGCCCTTCCCACATGCTTTGCACATTATGCGGGCGAATAGCGGAGACAGGTGAGACTCTGGGCTGTGGACACAAGACAGCGCCTATTCTTAAGGTAAGCCTCCAAGAATCGGGTGCAGATGCTCCCGATGAATTAAGAAAGTGCGCTATGTGCGGCAAGAGTAGCAGAGATCCTGTTAAAGAAGTTATTCACGGGTCTGAAGGCCCTCATAGTGTTGTAGCCACAGCGTTGCATTCCATGCTTCCGGAACAAAGGCGGAAGGTTCTTGCGTTTGCGGACGGAAGACAAGAGGCTGCCTTTTTTGCGTGGTACGCGCAGTATAGTTATGAGTCGCATAGAAATCGCGTTTACATGTTGAATGCAATGAAACGTGCGGAACACGCCGGGTCATGGCTATCGCTGAACGATCTGGTCCATCTACTGATTGGCGAGTACCGGGCCAGGGATGTCCTCGGGCCTGCCGCAAGCAGAGAAGAAATATATCGAGTAGCGAAGGCCGGCGTACTTTCAGAAGTCCTATCTTCATCGCCAAGACTCTCCCTTGAGGGAGTCGGCCTTGTCCGATTTGATATTCAGCGCCCGCCGTGGGTGCCCTATCCGGTAGTATTTACCGAGCCTCCTTGGAACCTTAATCCGGAACAGGGATGGCATCTTGCAACCCTGCTATTCGACACCGCACGTGCTGATGGGGCGGTTTCGTGGCCGCAAGTTTCCGGGAATGAGGTACGGTGGGACAACCTTGACACAGAGATTCGGCAGTGCTGGTATACTTCCGGATCTCCTCGTTCTCGGAAAAAACAGAGGAGTTGGGCGGGCAAAGGTGCAAGGAGAGCGGTATTCCTGGCAAGACTACTGGAGACTTATCGTGGGCTATCTCGACAAAGCGCCTTGAATGAAGCAGTTGTCGCCTTGGAGAACCTCTGGACAGAGGTTCGTGAAGCTGACTCAAATGTGCAAAAGGACCCGTTTTTTGAGCAGGGCAGCGAAGGAGCTGCACTTAACCTTGCGTGGTGGCGGTTTGAGCCTGTACATCATACTGAGACAGTGTACAAGTGTGATACATGTGCCAGAATCTCGGCTGTGGATGCTTTCGGTTTATGTATGCGCCCGAGGTGCAGAGGCAAGACTGAACCGGTTTTGGTAAGAGATCTCCCAGGAGACCACTACCGGACTCTCTACCAATCGGATTTTCCCGGAGGCTATCGCGCTGAGGAGCATACAGCGCAGCTTGATGTCGATAAAGCCCGCGAATATCAAAGGGATTTCAAGAATGGGGACATCCATCTCCTTTCTTCATCTACGACTTTCGAACTTGGCGTTGACCTTGGCGATTTGGATACGGTGTTTCTGAGAAATGTGCCGCCTCAGCCCTTCAACTATGTCCAGAGAGTGGGGCGGGCAGGTCGACGCCCTGGAAAGCCAGGTATCGCCATCACTTACTGCAGGCGAAATCCTCATGACTTGTACCACTTCACCCATCCTGAACGCATGATGTCAGGAAGACTGGACCATGCTCCGGCGACTTCAATCAAGAATGAAAAGGTCATCCTGAGGCATGTGACTGCTTGTTGCCTGCGTGTGTTTTTTCAGCAACATAGTGGCAGATTCGAATCGGTTAAGGCGCTGATTGGAGACTTTGATAACCCTTCTATGGTCAAGGATGTAAGAGAGCTCATTGTTGAGAAGCTGGATTCTGTGGAAGCTATGATAAAGGACGTCGTTCCCGGGGAAGTCTGGACTGATGTTGGATTGCAGGGCCATGTGAGAGGAGCTGAACCACCGTGGGTTCAGCGCGTTCTCGGAGATGACAGCGAATTGGCGAGGGCGGAAAAGGTCGCATGTTCTGAGTGGAGAAAGCTTCGCGAATTTGAGGAGCACAGCTCCAAGGGTAAGAACTACGATGACGCAAAATGGGCTTCAGACAGGCTTAAGACTCTGGAGACCCAGGATGTCTTGAGTTTCCTATCCCGGAATGCAGTGATTCCAAAATATGGGTTTCCGGTTGATGTGGTTGCCTTAGAAATTGACGGTGGCGGTACGCGGTTAAGGACTGGATGTTCCAAGAAGAGGAGTTTTGGGAGCAAGGCATGGCGTAAGTATGGTGTTGAGCTCAACAGAAGCTTGTCAATGGCAATAGCTGAGTATGCGCCTGAAAGTAAAGTCATAGCCAACAAGAACGAGTGGCGTTCGGCGGGTCTCAAGACAATTGCGGGACTTAAATGGCCTGTTCGGAAATACCGGAGTCTGGATCACCTCAATTTCTTTGAGATTTGGGACAAGGCTGAAAGCGAAACCAAAGGGAATGGTCCGGTCTCGCCAATAAAAACATACGTGGTGCCGGAATTTGGTTTCGTCACAGGAAGACAGGTTCCCAATGAGCCTAGTAGGCGGCCGGCAAGACAGTACACTACCAGGCCTTACTTTGCGGGCGCAGTAGGTCCTGACACAGGCACGCTTCTTGTGCCTTCAAGCTCAAGAGGGCTCATAGAGCTAAAGCGGGCCTTTCCCGGGAAGATGGTTGAGCTCTGCGAAGGACGATCCAAGGCCCAGTTTTGGGTTTGTTTCAAATGCGGCGCAGGATTCTCAGGAGAGAGCAATTACCCAGGCGAGCATGATACTCCTTTGGGTGGAAGGTGCGCCGGGGCTCTTCAGAAGGTATCTCTGGCCCACGAGTTTGTTACAGATGTGGTGGAGCTTCGATTCTTATGGCCTTTCTCCAGCGAAAGCTCGCATGCAGGCGAGACCCCCGGTTTCACAACAACGGGCGTCGAGGAACATGTTTCATACAGGCCGTATGATGCGCTATGGTTTTCCTATTCCCTGGCCTATGCCCTTCTTGCAGGTGTCACAAATAGACTGGGGATCCCGCTTACGGATCTGAACGTCACCGTCCGGTATAGCACAGGAAGGCCATGGGAAGTCCATCCTCTGCTTGTTTACGATAATGTGCCTGCAGGCGCAGGCCTTGTTACAAGACTGGAAGATCCTGCTTTTATGGAGTCTTGTTTGAACAGCGCATTTGATCGAGTTTCAGGCCAATGTGGCTGTGGCCTAGATTCGAGCTGCTACGGGTGTCTCAGGTCATACAGAAACCAGTTCGCTCACGACAAATTGAGACGAGGACCTGTCAAGAAGTACCTCGAGGAGGTGCTGGCGGAGTGGGGAGAGGAGGGAAAGCTCATCAAGTTCGATTTGTAACTGGTTGCGCAGAGGGAAGGAAGTCTTCCGCCAAGAAATCCAGGGTCTACACTAATGGCTATTCCTCTTTTTTATCATGACCCTGTGTGGTACACAGTCACGAAACCCTGCTATGGCACTTGCGGGAACAACGCCTTCGGGGCAAAGACTAAGCCTACAAGGCCTCTTCCTGTATGAGCGCCAAACACAGGCGCGATGGGGCCTTGCGTGGGCCAGTTGCACTCGAAGATTGTGTCCAGCGGGGGACTGAGTTGACCCCTGCTCATCCGCCACACGCGCAGTTACTGCCGTCTCCGAGCGTTGCCGCCAGGTTGAGCCGTGCGACAGGTGACGCGATCGACCATGACAGCCGCTGTCATGCAGATGCCCTGCAGCAGGTCTGGCACGATAGCCAGAAGCAATAAGAGTGCGATGTCCGGCATGAAGTAAGCTCCCACAACTCGGAAATTCCAGGCCCTTGGCTCTCTGAGCAATACGCTACCGAGAAAGCGATACAACACGAATATGATGATAGCCGGAACCAAGAGGTGCGGTGCGATTCGCCACATTATCTGCTTTGTGTTCTACGTCAGGTGATCTCCGAACCTGCCTCCCTACGAGTGATATCAGGGCCAGGCATAGAGCAGCAGTCACAAGGCATGGGACCAGCGCCCTTGAGTACACTACGCCACCTCGAAGCCCTTGAGCAGTCAGGCGATCCATGAACCAGCCGACAAGAGGAGGCATAATAGCTGCTCCCAATGTAGACATGACATTCACAAGGCCTATGACAAGCCCGGATACCTTCTCTGGGAACAAGCTTTTCGCTATTCCATAGACCAGGCTGGCTGAACTGACAGACGTGCCCATGATGAAAAGCAGCACGTACATGGCATTAAAGGGCAAGATTCCCGGGGCCAGGACGATCGGCACCCACGTTATAACGTAGACGAGTGTAGTTGCTATGAGCAGGCGCCGCCGGGCAACGAGGAGGTCCGTGCCGCGTGCAGTCATGGTGTCTGCAAGCTTCCCCATGACCGGGGCAGCCACGACATAACCTACGGCTATCATGGTCAAGGCAGAAGCAGCCGAAGTCAGGTTTACGTTATAGACGCTTGAGATATACGGAACTCCCCACAGACCCTGGAAAGCCGTTTGAGAACCGTATTTCGCAAACATAAACAAGGCAAGCAACCAGAGCTCGCGACTGCGTATCAGATCGCTGTAGGAACCCAGTTCGTCTGCTGAATCCGAGTCCGGCATTTTCCGCGTGGATTGTCTCTTAGCGAATACCAGGCACAGCGCGGCGAGGACGACTGCCAGAGCGGCTAGCCCTCTAAAGACCGGCCGCCACCCGGCCAAGGTTGTCAGCCAGGAAAGCGGCGCAGCTCCCATCAGGGAACCTGTGTTTCCAATGGCTATGAACAACGAGCTATACGTGGAGAATGTCTCAGGCGGGAACATGGCGCCGATGACTTGCATGCCAGGGATGAATCCTGCTGAGAGGCCTGCGCCCATGAGGATCCGTCCCAGGAAGGCCTGGGTGAATCTACTGGCGCCTGCGAACATAAACGACCCAATAGCTGCGATCACCAATGCGCAGGCGCTTACCCGTACCGGACCTGCTTTGTCACAAAGAAACCCTATGACCGGTTGGGTTATTGCATACGCTATGAAGAACCCGGACGACATAAAACCCAGTGCTACGCCGTCGAGCCCAAGGTCGATTGCAAGGTCATCAGCAACTACGGACACCGCTACACGCTGAAGAAAAGACAAGAAATAAATCGCAGCAAACAACCCAAATACGAAGAGCCTCAGCCGGTTAGAAGAATCGGCTCTGTTCATATCTTGCAAGAGACAACACACCCTACTACAGTTACTTCAGAATCGCCCTGACAGGTCGTGATCATTCATTTCCACACACAGAAGATATAGTGTCCTCTAAATAATAGCATTTAATTGCAGGGCGTGGGAAGGGAAAACCATAGTCGCCGGGGATTTCACAAGCACTGCCCTCCCTGTTTCCACTGGGTCTACCAGTAATCCGACTTTCTTTGCGGTAATCCGACTTTGTTGGACATTTTTCGATCTTTAATGTAATGTACACGGGAAAGATCTTACACCTATTCCTTCTACTACTTATTATATTTAAAGGGAGAGAATTGTCTAAATGGGACGAAAAAAGGCGCAAAGGGAGAGTTGGGGGACACGGTTTGGTTTCTTAATGGCGGCAGCCGGTTCAGCTGTCGGTCTGGGAAATATCTGGAGATTTCCTTATTTGACCGGCGAAAATGGTGGTAGTGCATTTATCATAATATATTTGGTTTGTATCGCAATCGTCGGACTCAGTATTATGATAGCCGAGTTCGCTGTAGGTAGAAGAACCTCTCTTGCAGCAGTTGGTGCTTACAAATCACAAAATAGGAGTTGGACCTTTGCCGGGGTATTAGGTGTTATTAGCGGATTTTTCATCATGGGATTTTATCCGGTAGTTGGCGGATGGTCCTTGGCCTATATGTTTAAATCTGTTACCGGACTTCTTGCCCTTCCTGAGGCAACCGGCGACGTTTTCGGGGCTTTTGTAAGCGCTCCCATTGAACCCTTGATNNGGTCTAGCGTACCTATTCAAGCCTGATTGGTCCCAGGTGACAGGTGAAACCGTCCTGGCCGCCTTAGGGCAGTCCTTCTTTACTCTCAGCCTTGGTATGGGCTGTATGCTCACGTACGGGAGTTATCTGAGCAGAAAGGAAAATATCCCTGCTAGCGCCTTAGCCATAGTGGTAATGGATACCGCGGTTGCTATTATGGCTGGCTTAGCTATATTCCCGGCATTATTCGCCTTTGGAATGGAGCCTGCCGCAGGACCCGGTCTCGTGTTTGTAGTTGTACCGGCCATATTTGCCCAAATGGGTAATGNNACTTCCTCCATATCCTTGTTGGAGGTAGTGGTTTCCTATCTGATTGATGAAAAGGAAATGGATAGAAAACATGCTACTTACCTTAGTTCCCTGGTTACAACCATAATGTGTGTCTTTTCTTCACTTTCAATGGGACAAATGTCAGGGATTAGACTATTCGGAGTTGGTTTCTTTGATTTCTTCGACATACTCACAGACAAGATATTCCTGGCCATCGGCGGAATGTTGCTGACAATCTTTGTTGGTTGGTTTATGAAGAAGGAAGATCTTAAGAATGAGCTTACAAATGATGGCACTGTAGCGTTCGGATTCTTCGAGGCATGGTACAATCTCGTAAAATATGTCATACCTGTTGTAATCGCCGTCGTTGCAGTCATGGGAATCGCTGCTGTAGAACAGAGAAGTCTGATGCTCTTTGGGTTATTTGTCATCGTATTGCTGGGAGTTTTTTCTAAGAAGTTATAGAGCTTCAATAGTATTATTCAAATTTCGGGGGAAAAGTGAAAGCCCCGAAGAGAGCAAGTGTTTGCTTTCTTACGGGGCTGCTTTTCCAATCTATGAGGATCTGCGCCAATTGCACCGGATTAGCTCATGTTTCTATCCACTCATATCGGACTTTCTCAGCCGAGTGTTGAGCGTATTTAAGGTGCTTATCTCTCTGGAGCCTACCAATGAGAATATAGGGAGGGATTTCCTGTTCGGTAGAAAACCGGTGGATATTAGATAGTGAATAATCTCCTCTTTTCACAAATGCATCATATTCCTTCGCTTCAATTAACGTATTTGCCGCAAATTCGTCTGCTCTGTCTTCTATGTCATTTCTTATGAAGTCATAGTCAATCAACTTATTCTCAATGTCTCCATTAATAATGTGCCCGACTTCGTGAAAGAAAGTGAACCAAAAAATATCTGCAAATTTACGCCTAACGGTCATGATCAAGCTCAAAGTACCATCATCATCCTTCTTAATCACGCCTTGAACCGGTGCACCTTTAAAGTGTTTGACAATGGAGAACTTGATTCCGCATTCAGCCAAATAAGTTTTCAGCTGGGTTTGAATCATGGTGGCGTTTTCAAGCATCAGTTTTTTCATTGAAGGAAGTTTCTCCTTCAACTTAGCTATATCCAGTTTTCTCTCAATTTTTTGGTCATCTGTTATCGAGTCGCACATTTTTAGCCATGTAAACAAGACATATGGATCCACATTAGCGGCGGTCGCTATACGATAGGCACCTACCTGTGATATTTCCGGAATTCGTTTTAGACTACTGACATTTAAAAACTTCCTCAGCTGGATAACAAGCATTGACCCGTAAGCTTCTCGATCCAAGAATCCCCTTTTCTTAAGGTATCCAACAACGTCGGTCATCCTCTTGGTAATTTCAAGTTCTTCATCTGAAATTCCATTAACCTCTTCAAAATCCGCCAATTCCTTATCGTGATTGGCCTGTAGATTAATCCAGAAATTAGCATCGATACCTAAGGCATATTCTAGTTTTTTGGCAAAAGAGATCGATATGGCCTTCTGACAATTAACCAAACTACTGATATGCGACTCCGTCACATTGGTTCTCAAGGCCAATTCTCTCTGACTCATCCCCTTGCCTTCCAGAACCTCTCTCAAAGTTTCCCCCGGATGAATAATGAATTCAAGGGATAAGCCACTCGTACTTTTGACCATGATAATCCACCACCCCCCTTATAATGACCGCATCACACTTTCTTAAAGAAGTCGGGTCTATGCTCTCCACAATCGGCTTAACGATAAGCCTAATACTAGGAGAAATGCTAATTCCATAGCATCCTTTTAAATCACCGCCCAATGCATGAGGTTTCCCAAGCCCTGTACTTAGATAGATACTAAAGTCAGAGGCAGCTTTTAATTGATCACATCGTTTCTTAGTATTTCTCGCTAAATCTTCGCCTATTTGCCTTTTCATTAATTTGAAATCGCTGAAGTACTTTGCCACCGCTTGGTTTTCGCACTTTAGTTCCACACCCAGCACCGCCACCTAACTTAACCATTTGGTAAACTTAACTTATTGGTTAACCATATTCTATTCTAGGTGTTGGCCTTTTTCAATAGGAATCTGAGAAAATTACACCATTNNATTCGCCCGTTGCGCCGCACCGATGATGAGTTCTCCGTTGAAATACTGAAGGATCTGGTATCAAAGGGATTCTCCGGTGATGAACTGGTTAGGGAATTCGAAGCAGAGCGGTACAGAGTCAAGAAAGCAGTCGACCGGTTACGCGAGGAAGCGGACAGAATCGCTGATGGTGTACAGCCGGCCTCTCGCTTTGATGATATTTTCGACTCAGACGACTGACAATATTCGAGAAGGGAACGGGCACAGGGTGGTAGTTCTTCTGGTGGGCACAAGAGAGAACTTCATGCTTTGTGCATAACTCCCCATGGTGCTCTATTTGAGTATTATCTGTACTTCTTTCCCTAAGGAACGGGCAACCTTAGTCAGAAAGTCAAGAGATGGATTGTACTTTCCGCTTTCCAGGCGGCTAATATTTGACTTTTGAGTCCCGACGCGGAGCGCCAATTCTTCTTGGGTGATATTTTGACTTGTTCTTGCTTCGATGATTTGAGAAATCAAATCATAACGTGGCTTTAGCCTTTCGTACTCTGTCTTGAATTCGCTGTCTTTCATTAAGAGTTCTTTTACTTCGGAAAGCTTTACTCCTGCTTTACTCATCTTCACACCTTCTTTCATAATCTTCTTTGTAACGCAGTGCTCGTTCAAGTTCTCTTTGGGACGTCCTTTTGGTTTTCTTGGTGAAACCATGAAGCAACACAAAGGTTTTTCCCTCATATGCAAAGTACATTATTCTGCTGATGCCCGATGCAAATCTAACTGGCATTCCATGAAATATTTCCAACCTCAATATATGATATGCCATACCGCCATGTTATCATATAAGATAACAAAAATCAAAGCGCTTCGCTGGATTTGGTGCCCAACCATAACACGCGTGACAGTGTTACCTTGCACAATGTCCGCGGAGTCTGCAGGGCATATCGATGTACAGGGAATCTACGCGTCTTGGATCCTGAGAAGGAGTTTCAGTCAAATCACTACTATCGTCTTTACTCCGATATGGAACCTATCCCAATGCAGGTGGAAGAGCATACCGCACAACTCACAACTAACGCTGCAGCCGAGCTACAGACAAAGTTCATCAGGGGAGAGGTAAATGTCTTAAGTTGCTCTACTACTTTTGAACTGGGTGTGGATGTGGGTGACCTGGAAGCTGTCTTTATGCGGAATATGCCGCCTTTTGCAGCTAACTACATCCAGCGAGCAGGACGGGCAGGGAGGCGCACTGATTCCACTGCTTTTGCGCTGACCTTTGCTCAGAGAAGATCCCATGACCTGGTTCATTGTATATAATGGGTTAATATGGTAATATGCTTTGTGGGAGACTTCGGGATATTGGGAATTCGAGCAGGGCGTCGGCCAAGTATTCGCATTGATCAGGGCATTGGCTCAGGGCAAAATGCCCTATTGCTTATTAAGTTATTGTATCTTATAACAATTTATATTATCTTATAGAGGAGGGAAGAATAATGCCCGCATGGATTGTTTTCCTCCGTAGAGCAATTAGGGATTCGAAATACATTGTAAGTGAGCACGCACTTAAGCGTATGGGCCAACGCGGAATCACGTTCGAAGATATTGAACGTTGCGTAATTGAAGGCGAGGTCATAGATAAGCAGGCTCATGGTAAGGATGTTAAATGGATCTTACGCGGGCGCGACGGCGAAGGTGGGGTCTTTCTCATGGTTATAGCCTTTTCCAGGCCAAGTCCTGTTATTATCACTTTTGTGCGTGATTATGAAGACTATGATGGCAAGTCGTGTAAGGAAACCACGGGTTAAGGTGACTGTATTTAATGATGTACAAGGGGGGTCAGCTTGGACATGGAATGCTACGCGTGCGGCGGGCAGATGGAGAAGATTCGTAAAGATATAGAAGCTAATTGGAAAGGGCGCCGGGTGGTCTTTCGCGGTCTTGAGGCTTGGGTCTGCAAGACTTGCGGAGAACAGGCTTATGAAGCGGATGATGCGCGATTGATGCAAAATCTCATACGTGCCACTGAGCTGGATGCAGATCAGCCTGACGTGATGAATGTAGAGGAAGTTGCAGACCTTCTTCGGGTCAGTAATCAGACTGTGTATAGTCTAGCCCGCTCTGGTAAGCTCCCCGCGGCGAAGGTAGGGCGCGAATGGAGATTCAAGCGCGATGCAATTCTTGCTGTACTTAACACAGGCTGCCAGGAAGAGGGGGCATCTCAAGAAACCCCAATTTACAGGGTCGCCCGGGGAACTTCGAAAGAGGGCTTGTCAATTAGGGATGGGGCGATTATTGAGAGACACATCAAAAGATTGAGGAATAAGTAGAGGATACGTCCCATGTGTCTGTCGCCCGAATACTATGCGCAAGAAGTCAGGTGTAAACTGGGTTTGGCTGGACCTATAAACATAGTGGAAGCTGCAAGAGATCTAGGAGTGGATGTCTGTGAAGAAGCTCTCGAGGGATCTGATGGCATTTTACTAAAGGTAGAAGGCAATGCGGTAATTCTTATCAACTCTAATTGTGTCTATGAGACCCGCAAACGGTTTACTATTGCCCATGAAATAGGTCATTTCTATATGCCACATCATAATCTAGGCAAGTTTGTATGCACAATCAGCGACATTCCTGGATATGTGCCTGATGGTAAGCTGGAGCAAGAAGCAGATAGATTTGCAAGCGAATTGCTTTTGCCCCTTCACGAACTGGAGGGTCAGCTAAAGCATTCGCCATCAATTGATACAGTCCGCAGAATCGCCACCCACTACGGTACTTCTTTAACGGCTACAGCGCTCAAGGTGGTTGAAGCAACCTGTGAACCTCGAAGTCAGGAAAATCGCAAGCGTTTACGTACAACCAATCCTCCCCCAGAATGCGCACGGATATGATCTGGTGGTACATGGTTACATCTAAGCAGCAGAACATGAGATTAGCCTCCTGTTAACGGCAGCTCTTCCACATTGTTAGGAGTGCTTCAATTCGCATAAAACCGTAGCTTACTTTCAGACCGGGGGACGTTACATATAATGGCATTGCCACAGGGGATGGGAAAGGGGGATGAAACATGGTTACCACGAGCAAAGACGTATTTATATGTCATGCTAGCGAGGACAAGGAGGCTATTGTTCGGCCGCTATTTGCGGCATTAACTGAAGCCGGGATATCCTGTTGGTATGATGAGGCCGAGATTAAGTGGGGCGATAGTATTCCGAGAAAAGTGAATGAAGGCCTCAGGATATCCCGATTTGTGCTACTAATCCTGAGCCTTAACTCTGTACAAAAGAACTGGCCTCAAAGCGAGATGTACTCTGTACTCAACCAGGAGGTTTCCGGTGGCAAGATACGAATTCTACCTTTACTGGTAGGCACTGACAAGGATGTGGAAGAGATCCTCAGACTCTTTCCCCTACTGAACGGGAAACTATATCTGCGCTGGGATGACGATGTAAATAAAGTTGTTAATGCAATGCTTGCGAGGCTGGGCAGGAGCCAGAAAGCAAAGATTCAGTCTTCCGAGAGCGTGCTCTATCCGGATTTCCAGATCCCCATTCCGAAGATGAAGAAGACCTTCTCACAAAGGGACAAGGATCTATTTCTTGGGAAAAGCTTTGACATTATAAAGGAATATTTCCGTGTAGGCCTTGAGAAAATGGAGTCGCACTGCGAAGATATCGATACAGATCTACAGGAGATACACAAAACTAAGTTCACTGCTACTATTTATCTCAAGGGTGAGACTGCCGAACGCTGCAAGGTATGGATAGCGAATGCCGGTTCCGGACCTTCAATTGGCTATTACTCAGGACGATGGATTTGGGACAGTGATACCTCATTCAATGACAGTCTTACAGTGACTGATAACGGGGGGATTCTGGTTCTTACAACTTTTGGCATGTGGAGCGGCCAGCCCGAGTACTTACAGAAGGAGCACTTAAGTCCCGAGGAGGCCTCAGAATACTTGTGGCGCCGATTCACCGAATATATTGGGCTTAGATAAAAGAAAGATTGCCTACAGCGGAACGTAAGCCGAATCAAAACACCACCCTAAAGAACGGAGTTTGATGTAGTTGCTATCATGGGTACGGCAGAAGGTACATTTCCGGATTATCGGGCAAAAGGAGCGGGATTGAGGGAAGAGAAGAGGAATGCATTTGTGGCAGCAACACGTTCCAGGCGATTGCTTATCTTCTCTTATCCCAGGACAAAGGTGATGCCTTGGGGTGAGACATGGAATCAGAAGCCTTCTCGCTATCTGAAAGACTTAGATTTGGGTCAAACGAATGGTTGAAATTCCATTCCATTGAATTTGTTCAATTCGTCCTGTCACTCACCTAAGAATAGCTTCCGGCGTGTTATAATCGGCTATTAGGTCAAAGACCTTCATTGTATACAATACGAGAAAAACCGTAAAACTGGTTCAAAAAGGCAAGTCAGGTATAGAAGAGGCTAATAAGATGCTCATAATAGCATTTGACGATGCGCCTAACATATTGGAGTCTGAGGAGTCTTCGCCGGGAGTCGCTCTCAGTACAGTTGATCCGTTTACATTGCGTCAGTTTCAAGTGGGTAAATTTGTAGAATGTAAAGGCGAGGAGCGGGGATCTACTACTCTATCTTTAATAGGTCTGCCTACTGATAAGATGGAAGACAACATTCAAGATGTTCGAAGAAAACATGGTCCTGTACACATTTCAACACACTGTCCACGAACATGCGGTCCTTGACGTGGGCAAGCAGCAGAGAATACAGCCACCCTCCAGCCCCGCTTTGGAAGCTCGCGCTCAATGCCGTAATGCCGCGCCCCTCCAGGCACACCGGGTCCAACCGCGTGGTGGTTAAAGATCCGCACCGAACACCGTCTATTAGTTCGTGTGCTGCTCAACTGTAATACTTCGCTTCCTGATTGAATGTGGATCGTATTGCTGATGTTGCTATCAATGCTAGTTCTTACACGCCGTTGCGCTACGAGGGCAGCTAACGCTCATCTGCATCTGTAATCAAGCGTGCTATCGCTCGGTTGACTTTCCTTATTTCACTAGTAGGCTTTGCAGGATTTCCTGCAACAATGGCCCCTGGCTCTACATCTTTGATGACGACCGCTCCAATGCCAATTGTCGCACCATCTCCTATTCGTCGACTCTCTATGACGGACGCATTTGGACCTATCCAACTGAACCGGCCGACCTTCGCTGACCCACTCAGCTCCGCGCATGCGGTTATAAGCGCACCCTCTTCCACAACACAGTTGTGGGCGATGTGAACCAAATTGTCGACCTTAACATCATCTTCAACGACTGTAGGCTCTATGGTGCCGGCACACACCACTGTGAATACCCCGATCTCCACATTCCGCCCGATTCTCACTCCACCTAAATGGGGAAGTCTTACTGGTGTTCCATCTGTGTCACGCTCGAACCCAAAGCCTGCGCTTCCTATGACAGCATTCTCTCTGATGATAGTATTGTCTCCTATCTCACTAAAAGAACGAATGGCGGCTCCTGTATGTACTCGCACATTCGAACCGATAACGACTGAGTGATCAACTAAGACCCCTGGCTCTATTATGGTACCTTCTCCTATGACTGCATCAGATGCAATAAATGCGCCGTTTCGGTTAATGTATTGGCATTTCGTGGAAATACTCGCCACTGCAGCAGTCATCACTTTAGCATAGGATAACCTTGGATTGGGGACAGGCGCAACTACATTGCGAGATCTTATTGCGTCCACCAAGGTAGTTGGACCATCCTCTGGAACCAGTATCAAGCAGTTGTTAGCTAGTTCTAAGGCTGCTATATTGTCTTCTGTCAACCTTTTCACGAACAGAATGGAGTTCTCATAGATGTTCTGAGGAGTTGAGGCTCTCGTAACCACTAGATCGGATTCAGGAAGGGGTTCTCCACTGAGTCTAGCAAGGTCACTCACTTTCAGTCTAAAAAGTTCTCTCATGCGTGCCAACCTCCATCTGTGTTACAGAAACTGTTAGTAATACTGAACTTCACGCCTTCACTAGATGTTCAGCCTAATAACCTGGAATCCTTCAGCAAATTCCTTGCTGGCTTGTATGCCTCTCACGCGTGCCAGCCCATAGATTAGCTCCTTAGAGAAGTACCGTCTACCAAGCGTTATTTGTGAGTCATACGCTTGTAGCATCTCCCACTTGCGCTCCATATGCCTCTCTTCAAGGCCTACGATAAGCTGCGGGGCAAAGTCGAAAGTATTCCAAGGCAATTCATATCCAAGAACGGACGCGTTCTTGAAAGCCCGAACCCCCTCCGCATGGATAACCTGATGATCCTGATGGATATCCTGTTTGCACGGCAAGAGCACAACATCAGGATCAATCTCTCTTCGGAGGGCGACTAGCTCTTCTAGGATGCTCTGCCGGTGCTCATCTAATCGTCTTACAGGGTAGTCCCTAACTGACGTATTTCCATTAGGAATGCCGAGCACTTGCATGGCATCTAGCGACTCATGCTTTAGTGTATCGCTTGGAAATTCAGCAGGTAGCGAACCTGAAGCAATCGAGAAGACTGCCACAAATATCTCAGTTCCTTGCTCAACAAGTCGGGAAAGCATTCCACCACAACCTAGTTCAGCGTCATCTGTATGTGGCGCGAGCACCAGCATTCTCTGGAAATCGGTCACTATCACTCCACCCCATCTCTACGCAATCGACAAGAATGCGAGCATCAATACTTATCCCAATGTTTGGATCGGCGAAAAGGCTAAGTAAGCAGTTCGTTCCAACCAGCTATCAATTCGCCTCTTGTACACATCCAGCTTGGAAGCCAATATACGACTTTGTTTCGGCACAGATCAGTGAAAGTCCTCTACACGGGTGTACTTCTTTACCGCCTTCACATCAAATCCCGTGCTTATGTTAATCGCTGCATGTAATATGCTTCCTTCAAAGAGCAATTCTTTGACAAAACACAACTGTACCAGTGCAAGCACTCTCCTGATTGCCCCTCCTCATGTCGTTACAGGGGAATTCCCAGGGGACCCTGCAATGGTCTGATAGAACAGGGAGTCTTACTCTGAGGCTTCCGACAAGCCTATTCTGTACTTCCTGGTAGTTCTATGCTACAACAGACAGAAATGGGGACTGAAAGCCAGGACTATTTTGATTATGCTTGGTCATATGAGTGGTCTCCGCATTTACCGAGCGTGCCTTCTGAACTTACGGAGGCTGAAGGATCCGCCCGGGAAGGTAATGGAAGAGTATTCTTGTATCCAAAGTCTGACGGGGTGATAAGGAGGAAATTCCGGTCATGAAAGGGCGGTGTGATAATGGTCTTTCTGTGCGCGAAACTAGGTGAGATAGCGTGACACGCGATGGCCAAAATCTCCTAGTATTTCGCGAGCATCTGAGCATACAGACTATTTCTCTGTGATCACAGACAGCAGTACTTGGCGCATAGTTATTACCATGTATGGTCTGCGACGTCCTGGAAGAATCGCTACATCGATTGGAGCTTTGTGACTGCGGAAGTGAGGAAGGTGATACAAGCTGCTACGGGTGCTCACGTAACTACAGGAATCAGTTCTGTCATGATGAGTTGAAGAGGGCATGGTGGTGGAGTTTTTGAGGAGGGCGCCTTCTTGAAGTGGGTGTGTGGTGAATGTTTGCATCAAGAAGGCTTTAGATCGACTTTCTATGAGCTATCACTGGGGAGGAAGTTCCAGAATTTTGTCGAACCAAAATAGAGTAGTGTTTGGTTCGTGTCTCGAACAATCATATTAGCGGTACAGATGCACCTTAGACCGTGGTAGACACGGCAGGGTGTTTCGTTTTGTGTTATCCAAGCAATAGCTGGAATTTCTTAGCGTGGCAAGGCTACATGATGAAACATGGGGATTTCTCCACGTATGATGAGAGGGTTGAGCAGTGGAACTAGTTGGATTCGGAATCATTGGTTGCGGGGCAATTTCAAAGAAGCACGGGGAAGCCATCTCTAGAATAGATGGCGCAAGGCTTGTTGCTGCAGCGGACTTGGTTGAGGAAAACGTCCGGCAGTTCGTTAGCGCATATGGAGGCAAGTCATACGAAGATTACAGGGATTTACTTCAGGATACGAATGTAGATGCTGTAATCATAGCAACCCCGAGCGGACTCCATGCAAAGATGGGACAAGATGCGCTTGATGCCGGAAAGCATGTTCTGGTGGAGAAACCTCTTGCAATGTGTGCTAATGATGCAGACAGGCTGACAAAGAAGGCTCAAGAAGTCAGCCGATGTCTTGGAACTGTTCACCCGAATAGGTACTATGCTACAAGCGAGATGATTCATAAAGCTATCCAAGATGGGCGCTTTGGAAGGCTTAGTCACGGAGTGGCTACAGTCAGGTGGAATAGAACTCAAAAGTACTATGAGGAGGCGCCATGGCGAAAGACAAGGGAGATGGACGGAGGTGTCCTCCTTAATCAGGCGTGGCACGCTCTGGACCTTCTCCTTTGGTTCATGGGGCCTGTTTCCAAGGTGCAAGGCATGACCTCCAAGCGCCTACATGATATCGAAACAGAGGATGTTGCCCTTGTGACTCTAGAGTTCGAAAGCGGAGCATTGGGGCTTGTTGAGGCAACCACAAACGTCTACCCCCGAAATTTGGAACAGACAGTAAGTGTCTTTGGAGAGAAGGGTACAGTTGTACTCGGCGGCCGTCGAATAGATGCTGTCAGAGTATGGAGGGTGGAAGGGGACGAGGACGAAAAAGAGGTTCTCGGAGTATGGGGTGAGGACACTGCGCAGAAACATGATCCTAGTTGGGGACATGAGAGAGTCATGAGAGCTTTCATAGAGCAGCTAAGATCAGGAATCAACATTGCTCCTGAGGCGAGTACCGCTGCTATGGCTATCAGAGTGATAGAGTCGGTGGTGGGTTCATCCCCCGGGTCGGTCTGTGAGTAACCTTGCTTCGCCAATGCTGGTCCGAGAGTTGCTGAATTGAGCCATTAGCTCCTGCCATTGGTAAGCAGGATTCCTAATGCTTTTGATGAATAGAACAAGGTGAGCCTGATTTAGTCGAATTGTGCCGTATGAATGTAGACATTTTGAAATAGAGAGGATTTGTGCGTTATATATGGCGACACAAGCAATAATTGACCCGAGTGCGCGGGTTGGAAAGAATGTCAGACTCGGGAACGGCGTAATAGTAAAGGCGAACGTCATTATTGAAGACGACTCCATAATTAATGATGACGTGATAATAGACTACGGTGCTGTGGTAAGGAGCGGTACCAGCATAGGCAAAGGTACTTCCATTGGAGCCAATGCCATAGCCGGACAAGCTCCGTCCAGAGCCAGGACAAGTACTCTTTCTGCTGATCCGGCTCTTCCGTGTCTCAAAGTGGGAGAGAACTGCCAGATTTGTGCAGGGGCTATAGTATATGCTGGAACAGTTTTAGGGCCAGGTTGCTTTATCGCTGATTCTGCACAAGTCCGAGAACATTGTGAATTGGGTCAGAACGTAATTGTCGGGCATAGCTCAACAATTGAGAATGACTGCATAGTTGGAGATAGGACGAAGATTCAAACCGGCGTGTATATCGTAGCCGGCTCAGTGCTTGAAAAGGATGTTTTCATTGCTCCTATGGTGACTACTACCAACGATAATTTCATCGGTCGTACAGAGGAGCGCTTCAAACATCGAAAAGGTGTTACTGTGAAGAAAGGCGGACGAATTGCAGGCAATGCTGTAATCCTTCCAGGAGTCACAATAGGTCAGGAGGCTTTGGTTGCTGCAGGAAGTGTGGTAACGAGAGACGTTCCGCCTTTTAAGGTCGTTATGGGTGTTCCTGCTAAGGTAGTACGTGACGTACCTCCTGAACAGATTATCTATCGTGATTAAACTAGGTGGGTGGTGTTGTTTTTCTATGATACCCGGATTTAGCCTTACTCGGCAGAATGCCAAATTGGAGAGAGAATTGACTGAGGTTATTCTTGAGGTAGTACGCGGGGGACAGTTCATTCTAGGTGAGAACGTAGCTAAACTTGAAAAGGAGATTGCGGATCTCTGCGGGGTTGACTATGCAATAGGGGTAGGGAATGGTAGTGATGCCCTATATCTGGCGTTACTTGCATGTGGTGTAGGATCAGGCGACGAAGTTATTACTACGCCTTTCACCTTTTTTGCCACTGCCGGGGCTATAGCGCATACCGGTGCGAAACCGGTGTTCTGTGATATTGATCCGGGTACATTCAATATAGACCCTTCGAAGATAGAGGATGCCATAACAGAGCGTACAAAGGTGATATTGCCGGTTCATCTCTATGGACAAGCGGCTGATATGGATCCCATCAACTCTATCGCGAAAAAGCATGATCTCTACGTCATTGAAGATGCGGCTCAGGCCATCGGAGCCAAGTATAAGGGGAGGCCTGTCGGTTCTTTGGGAGATATCGCATGCTTCAGCTTCTTCCCAACCAAGAACCTTGGGGCCTTTGGTGACGGTGGAATGTTGACAACGAATGATCCAGAGCTTGAAGCACGCGTCAGAATGCTCAGAGTTCACGGATCTCGGAAGAAATACCATCATGAGATTCTAGGCTGTAATAGCAGGCTGGACGCACTCCAGGCAGCTATTCTAAGCGTTAAGGTTAAGCACCTCGGGGACTGGACTGATGCCAGGAGGTCACTGGCTGAAGGGTACGGGCAGAAGCTTAGCGTGGCAGGAGATGCAATAATACACCCTGTAGTGATGGAAGAGGCATACCATGTGTACCATCAGTACACTATACGCATTTCTCACCGTGATACTGTTCAGGAAGAGTTGAAATCAAGAGGTATAGCCTCTACAGTATACTATCCGTTATCTCTACACTTGCAACCTGTCTTTAAGAACCTAGGTTATGAACCCGGGGATTTCCCTGAGAGTGAAAAGGCTACTGAGGAAGCATTGTCGCTTCCGATGTTTCCTGAGTTAAGGCCTAGTGAGCAGGCTCGTGTAGTAGAGGAGCTTTGCGACATAGTGAAAAACTATGCTGACCGGTAGAACCGGCGGGAGGAAGAGTTCATGGCACTAGGAGCTAAGGCTGAACCAAAGCTTGATTACGCAAAAGAGCTCATGGCTAAGTTCAAGAACCACACTGCGGTAGTAGCAGTTGTGGGTATTGGTTATGTAGGCCTACCGCTAGCTGTCGAGAAGGCGAAGGTGGGCTTTCCCGTAATAGGACTGGACCGCAACGCAGAGCGCGTCGGGATGATAAACCGTGGAGAGAACTATATCCGTGATGTTAAAGATGATGAGCTTAGAAAGGTCGTATCAGAAGGGAAGCTGCATGCATCAAATGACTTTTCTGAGCTCAACAATGCGGATGTGGTTATTATATGTGTTCCGACTCCTCTTACTATACACAGAATGCCTGACCTTCAATATATAGAGAATGTAACCGAGCAGATAGCAGAGCACATGCGCCCTGGTCAGCTCATATCTTTAGAGAGTACTACTTATCCCGGTACAACGGAAGAAGTAATACTTCCGAAGCTCACCGCTACAGGGTTGAAGGTCGGGGAGGATTTCTTTTTGTGCCATTCCCCTGAAAGAGTAGACCCGGGGAATAAACGGTATACCACTCAGAATACGAACAAGCTCGTAGGTGGAGTCACTGAGACTTGTACCGAGGTTGCAGCAGCGTTCTACGGAGAGACTATCATTAAGATCATAAAGTGTTCTTCACCTGCGATCGCTGAGATGGCGAAGGTCTTTGAAAATACATACCGTGCGGTTAACATAGCCCTAGTTAATGAGATGGCACTGCTTTGTGATAGGATGGGGATCAGTGTTTGGGAGATGCTTGATGCTGCGTTTACTAAACCCTTCGGTATTCAGCCGTTCTATCCCGGGCCTGGAGTAGGGGGACATTGCATCCCAGTAGATCCGTTCTATCTAGCCTGGAAGGCACGGGAATACGATTTCTCTACTAGGTTTATTGAGTTAGCCGGAGAGATAAACCTTTCAATGCCGTACTTCGTGGTGCAGAAGGCAGGGCGGATATTGGGATTGCAGGGAAAGTCTTTGCGGGGATCGAAGATCCTTGTGCTAGGGGTTGCGTATAAGGCAGACTTGCCGGACTTAAGGGAATCGCCGGCTCTTAAGGTTATCCAACTATTAATCAAGGAAGGCTGTGAGGTAGAGTATTATGATCCGTACGTGCCGAGTGTAGAGGTACAGCTACAGAATCAAGGTATTCATGAAGAGAAGGAATCTATAGGACTTGATTCTATATCTGATCTCAGTACACAGGAAGTTGGCAATGCGGATTTAGTGGTTATTCTAACCGGGCATTCCTGCGTCGATTATGAGTTGGTAGTTCGGTCGGCGAGGGTGGTGCTGGATACGAAGAATGCGACTTGCACTGTAGTGGATGCCATGGGCAAGGTTCGAGTACTATGATGCCAAGTCAAGGGTCAGTGCCTTCTTCATCAATTTTCTGCACGGTAACCCGTCGTGGTGAAGGCGAGCATCCGAGTGCGATAATCTCAAAATGGTCCTAATTTGACCTCGTAAAGGGTCTGGGGGAACTGAATACCTGAGTGCGGGTTTAGCGATCTCCAGGATGAGCTATGAGTATAGTCGCTACACTAGTTTGCTTTCGATGGTGTATGTTGTCAGATTGGACGTACCTACATGCTGAATGGAGGAATCACGGAAGCGCGTGCAAAGAATAGCTATCTTTCGGTATATGAGACGGAAACCGATCAGGTGATGAGCTCTCGCTGCTAGTAGAGATCGAAGTGACATCCAGGACACTTAGCGGTGCTGTTCTTATTTTGAAATGAGATGCGAAAGAGTGCATTGGAACTCGACCTATGAGCGTGGAGTAGTGTGCTGAGGAGGCTATCACATATGGGATTTCATATTAACATGGTGGGTCATGGTGTAATGGTCATGGAACCGCACACCTATGTAAGAGGGGTGGCGTTTACTGAAGGCAACACCTCGAAGCCGGAATCCCTGTTGGAATGCTTCGATAGAATCGAGACAACAGACGACTTTCGGGCGTCCGTTGCGTCTCTTAATGGTTATTTTGCAGTCATATGTAGGCGGGGCTTAATGCTATTTGCAGCGGTGGACAGAGCGCGAAGCATCCCCTTGTTCTACGGGTCTGCCAGTGATGAATTCTACATCAGTGATGATGCTAGTTGGGTTCAGTCGAAGGTGGGCAGTCTCGGACGTAGTGGACTACCAGAACACGAGTTTTGCATGACGGGATATGTCACAGGTAGTGACACCCTATATCCGGGTGTAAAACAATTGCGCGCGGGTGAGTTGCTAGTAGCTGATATGTTGGGTAGTCATGTGAGACTTGATGTGGAGCGTTACTATGACTTCACGAGCATCAACGAATACTATGTACCTGATGTAAAGGAACTATCCGATGAGTTTGACCGTGTATTGATAAGGTGTTTTGAAAGGCTTGTAGCGTTGGCTGCTGGTCGGAGGATAGTAGTACCTCTAAGCGGAGGATGGGATTCACGTCTTATTGTACTAATGCTAACTCGTTTACGATACAGCAATATGTCTGCGTTTACGTATGGACGACCTGGTAATGTGGAATCTGAAATAAGCAAGCAGATAGCTGACTCATTGGATATTGAATGGCACTTTGTGCCCTATTCTAATGAGTTATGGAGGAAATGGTTCCAATCGGAAGAACGTTCTGAATACTATGCCATGTCTCATAATGCAGTATCGCTTCCCCATATTCAGGACTGGCCTGCAGTGTGGGAGCTAAAAAGAGGCGAGCTGATCCCTGAGGACTCTATATTCGTGCCCGGGCACACAGGAGATTATCTTGCTGGAACAACAGGTATCCCGGAATCGTTTTTTGGCGCAGCCTGCGTTTCGCCCGCAAGAGTTGCGGATGCAATATATGAGGGACACTATTATCTATTTCCGTTGACTGGAGGAGAACCATCGATTGAAGAAGCAATTAAAAACCGTATTGCAGTGCAATTGGATGTATCGGGTACTCTTTCCTCTGAGTCTGCAGTCGGATATTATAAGAGGTGGGTTTGGCAGGAAAGACAGGCCAAGTTCATAGTAAACTCGGTGCGCGCGTATGAATTCTGGGGATATGACTGGTGGATACCGCTTGGAGATCTAGATATGCGTGATTTCTGGGTGCGTGTACCAGTGGAATTGAGGATTGATAGGCGATTGTACATTACACATATTAAGCAGTTGGCTGCAGATATAGTAGGTACCAGGAATAAGGATTTTCAGAGGACGGAGATGGATACAGTATTGAGCCTAATAAAGCAAGCTTCGAAGCAAACGTTGTTGAAAGATCTTGCTAGATGCCTTTACCGCAGGTTCAAGCGGGAAACAGAGTACGACAACCATCCGATGGCGTGGTATGGAATCATGCCCAAAGATGTTTTTCTTAGATACTACCACAATGGATACGTTAGCATAAATACCTACTTAGCACCGCATTTAATAGGTATGATTGATTGGTCTTGGTGACTATGTGATATGTATCACTGATTAATAATAAGGGTGCCGGGTTTCGAATTGGTATCCTACCGAGTGTAATCTGATTGCTTGAAAAGTGTGCCAAATAGCAATGAATGACATCTTAACTGGCTCTCAACGAATTGCGCTGAAACGTCTTCGCAGGAGTGTATTTCCGGCTGCTGACCATGTGGCCATATTCATTTAGCCAGGCTTAATCGAAGCAGCGTTCATGCTATTACTCTCCGGTTGATTTCAATGCTTTTTGGGAAGGGGTTGTGATTTTCTTCACCGGGAAGGACTATTCATCAATAGACGAGATTACAGTCTGCCTTTGCTGCAGTATGTGTCCTATAGTACACATGGGACGTCGTTAATCTAATGTTGACCCATACTGCTCAACCTTCTGACGCAACTAAGCTCAGACTCTTTCGATTAGTGCCTGTTGGTGTCTTAGTCTCAGTGATTGCATTGCTTTTAGTAGCTGATGCCGAGAAGTAACAGGTTTCTGTGGAAAGCTAAACTCTTGTTGTTCAAGCATTTAGTCTGTTTGTTATAGGTAATCTGGTTCTAGAACAATGGGGTCGGGGGGGTGTATGCAGATCGAGGCACATCCGTCATAGTCGAGCCATTGAGGTGGCTCTAGGACTTTGCGTTCTGTGCTCGGTCTTCGGAGACTCTTTGATCAGACCATGGCTGTCGCTTTTATGGCTGGTGTGCTAATTCTTTCGGCTCGGGGTGCCTCTATTGCAGTGCTCATGTCTTGTTTGGTCTCCGTGCTGTATGGAACTAATGACTTGGGAGAGTCAAGTTTCACGGCGCTGGTAGCGTTGCTTATTGGCGAGTAGATACTTTTGATTGCTAATGTGCAGGGATGTCTCTCTGCTCTGACGCTACGTCTGACATTGCTATTCTCCCAGAACAGAAGATGCCCAGTACGATGCTCAGGTAGAGTTCTCATACGACTATGGTGCGACAACGCTGTTGCACGGTTTGCTTGATCTAGAATCGCAGAACATGTTTGCGGCATAGAGCGTCGATGTGCTTAGCAACTTAATGGTCGTGCCAGCAAAGAGCTTATTGCTACTTGCCAACATTGAGTTCTGCACTAAGTGACATCTCAATACATGCTGTTTTTAAAGGCTTCTAGCAGACAGATGAGAGCGGAACCTTGGGGAGTCTGAATACCACTAAGACAAAATAATACATGCAAGAACTCTGATTTGATGATTGGAAGGGTGTGTTTTGAAGCGTTGAACGCAGCGTCACTTGGGTTTCCAAGATTTGATATTAGGTTACTTATCAAGAGCATATTTTCCACTGCAGGTCTTTTGGTTCTCTACAATTGGGCAGGTATGTTCAAAGGAATGCTTGTGGGATATCGCATGCCTATCGATCTGACTGGTGTGCTGGGGGTAGCTTTACTCCTATGCATTGGGTATGAGTTGGTGTTCAGGGGTAAGCGGCTACGCCTGCCAGGACTGTTTTGCTTCGCTTATATGATTCTGGCTGGTTCTGTTCTAGCATCTTTGATGTATACTGCTGCGCCCATCAATGTGGCTCAGACCAAGGCTTTGCGCTTTCTAATAGTGGATGGACTGGCGGTTATTGCTCCATTGCTCCTAATAACCAGCGTTGAGAGGTTAGAGGCTTTCGTGCAAGCTCACATAGTCATTGGTGTAGCCCTCAGCCTCACGAGTATAGCCATCGCAACCCCAGGTAAGTTTAGTCCTGTAGGAATATTAGGTTCAAGCTATATTGCGAATGGTCGGGTGATTGGTCTCGCTGTTGGTTTCTGCCTTGCAATGTTTGGATTTCGGCGGTTGCGTGAGCAGGTGGTAGCTATGGTTCTTGCTATTGGTTTGATGCTTGTCCCGGCGAGGGCACCTCTTGCTGTAACAGTGGTGGCTTGCTTTGTGCTCGTGCTATGTCGTACTAGGCACCTGAGGAAACCTAGCTTTGCAGTGCTCACAGGTCTTATTGTTAGTGTGTGTTTGCTGATGCTTTTGAGTTCGCATGGATACTTCTTCACTCTGAGCACACGCCTGTTGTCGTTGTCTCGTTTTACTAGCGATGCATCGTTCAGTGATCGGTTTGATTTGGCTAAGTCCGCAGTGCAAATGTTTCTTGAAAGGCCAGTATTCGGTTGGGGACTATCCTGTTTTCCGTTCTATGCAGGCTGGGCACACGTTGAGGATGGTCCACATAACGTAATTCTTGAACTCCTTTGCGAGGTCGGTATTGCAGGTCTTTTATCGTTTGTTGCGATGTTGGCGATCTCGGCACATCGCTTGCGCGTTATCAGAACAGGATTGCCAGTTGTCAATGCGTTGTGGTACGGTTTGGCGTTCTGGATTCTAACGATTCCTACGCTTGGGTTGAGTGCTGCGCGTCCCTTCCTATCATTACTCGCAGTAATCAACGCACGAATCACTACTGATTCAAGGACGGAAGGACAATGTGTGCGGACTCATACTGGCCAGTAATGAACGTGTCTAGGATTGAGTCGAGAAGTCCTACGGTAGCATTGAAATCTGGCGCTTGCTCTTTTAGGTCTATGCGGCTAACAAGTGAGAAATGACTTGCAGCGATGATGCCGGGGATTCTGGTAGGAGACAATTTCCTGTTGACCCATGCCCATGCGGGAGAGTCACAAGCTAGGGAAGTGCTGACTGGTAGGCATCAATCGGATGTCACGAGTATTACCATTTGCAGAGAACATGCGAGATTCAGGTGAGCCCTAACGCAGTGAGTTTTCGTGGCTACTGGGCTCTTGAGCTTAGAGATGTCTATCCATTTATGAATGTACAACGGGCAAATTGCGATCATTGGAATCATGGCCATGCAGGAAGAGGTAGCAACACGATGAGAATATTGCATATATGTTCAGACTATCCATTTACAAGTGTCTATCAGCAATTGCTCATGCACTTCAAGCCCCAAACTGGTCAAACTCACATGATGTATGTTCCTCTGAGTAGAACACAAGATTTCTCCAGTAAGTACTCTTATTGCTCTTCCACTGTGCAGTTGTTCTATTCACGGGACTATGGTTCTCTTGATCGACTACTGTATCATCCAAAGAGATTGCGTACCCAACAATCGATTGAGAGGCAAATCCCTCTAGGTGATATCTCAGTTGTCCACGCTCATTACTTGTTTTCAGCCGGGGGCGTTGCTCACTCGATCGGGAAGCTCTATGGATTGCCCTATCTAGTTGCTGTGCGGAGTTCCGACATTAATTTCTTTATGAAGTACGCTTTTCCTCTAAGACGTTTCGGGGTCGAGATAATGCGAGATGCAAACAAGATAATTTTCATTTCTCCTGCAGCTCGAGAAATCATGATTGGTCAATACGTGCCGGACTGCCTAAAGGACATGATTTACAGCAAATCGGAAGTCATACCTAATGGAGTAGACGATTTCTGGTTGCAGAACATATGCTCAAGACCTTCTAGGCTACATACGGGTAAATCTATATCGCTCTTATATGTGGGAGAGGTGTCGAAGAATAAAAACGTCGAAACATCAATCAAGGTGACAGATACTTTGAATGCACGTGGATACAATGCTAGTTTAGATGTTGTTGGAGATGGCCTTGATATGAAACGGATCGCGGCCATGGCTCATAAGAGACCCGAGACGATCCGTATTCATGGACGAATTACTTCAAAAGAGAAGCTAATCAGACTATATCGAAGCGCTGATATCTTCATCATGCCATCAATCACTGAGACTTTCGGTCTGGTATACTTGGAAGCAATGAGCCAGGGTTTGCCAATTATCTACACAAGGTACCAGGGTATTGATGGGTACTTCGAGGATGGTTCTGTTGGGTACGGTTGTACTCCGAGGGATCCAAACATGATAGCGGATAGAGTTGAACGGGTTATTGAAGATTATGACAACATTTCTGCACGGTGCATAAGAGCTGTTCATGACTTCGCATGGGATAGCATTGCAAACCGATATGAAGAGATCTACTGTTCACTTACAGGGTATGGTGTGGATAGCGGATAAGAAGGGTGCGCTTTGTCAGGGTGGTCTTCAAGTTCACATTTGCAAATCATGAAGGATGTAGTTGGGATCTCATGATTTGCTCGAATGAAATCAGCACAAGTCGATTTGATTCTATTTACACAGACCTGGTCAGGTAGACAAGGTAGCATGTGGGCGATCACTATGAGATAATCAATTCAGCTCTGTTGCTATTGGTTTCTGTGGTTAATCGCACCTTTAAGGTAGAGATATCTGTCATGTCTGCAAATGTACAACGTATAGAGTGCCCTAGTAATGAATTTGGGGACCATGTTAACTTGGCCCAATACGGTTTACTACATTGTGGAGAATTGGACAAGTGTATTCTCGTGAGACTAGGAGGAGGAAGGATGTATTCTCGCATTGTCTGGTATATGAGCGGGAGGGAAGAAAATGGCTGATAATGAGTACAGAAGATGCGTTCGTTGTGTCATGGACAACTGTGAGCCAGGCATTTCTTTCAACGCCGCGGGCGAATGCAATTACTGTACAGAAGGCCTGGGAAAGCTCAAGCGTGGACTGCTTCCGCTAGAAGAGAGAAATAGAGCCTTGGAGAGCCTAGTGCAGAAAGTGAAAGAAGATGGTAAGGGTAAACCCTACGATTGTGTAATCGGACTGAGCGGAGGTGCCGATAGTACTACGGTGGCGTATGTAGTAAGCAAGGTGGGTCTGCGACCTTACGCAGTCCATCTAGACAATGGCTGGAACTCACCTGAAGCGAAGCACAACATTATGATGAGTGCTGAGAAACTCGGAATTGAAGTTCACACATATGTTGTTGATCCAGAGGAGTTCACAGATCTTCAGCGTGCCTATCTCAGATCTTCAGTTGGCAATCTCGAAGCACCGACAGATCATGCAATATCGGCGTTGCTGTTCAAAACCGCTGTAGTGCAGGGGATTAAGTTCATACTGACTGGTAGTAATCTTGTTACTGAGTCTATCTTGTCACGTGGTTGGGGTCATTTTAATCAAGATCTCAGGAACCTAAAAGCGATTCATCATAGATTTGGTACAGTACCGCTAAAGACACTACCTATGGCTGGTCTCATTGAACGCACCGCGTATATCTATTTTTATAGGATTAAGTGGATTCCGTTTTTGAACTACATCGATTATGACAAGGCGCAGTACAAGAAGATACTTGCAGCAGAGCTTGACTGGAGGGACTACGGAGGCAAGCATTACGAGTCTACTTGGACTAAGTTTTTCCAGGCATATATTCTTCCGACGAAATTCGGTGTGGATAAACGGAAGTCCCACTTGTCCTCCATGATTTGCTCAGGCAAGCTTGATAGAGAGTCTGCCTTAGCTGAACTAGCAAAACCACTCTATGAACCTGATGAGTTTGAACGTGATCTAGGAATTGTTCTTGATAAACTCAAGCTATCCAAGGGGGAGTTCGAGGATATTATGGCGCAAACCCCCAAGAGACATACTGATTATCCGAGCAACGCCTTTGCCTTTAATACTCTAGGATTCCTTGCACGGCGTCTCCGAAAGAGAGCCATTAGTCCTTAGCGGTACGCGACAAAGGGGTGCACCTTGTAGGAAGGTTGGCAAGCAGACTGCGATCAGGATTGAAGACATGGGTGCAGGGGGATCGGTTGATGTCAAACGTAAGACTCTAGCAAGTGTGCGAAGGGAGTCAATCCTCCTGCTACATTACGTATTCGTGACAATTCTGCCGCATATATGGTTTCATGCAGATGAAACTTGGGAGTTCATCGATATTGCTGAGAAAAGCAATCGCCTGAGGTATGATGAAATTCGAGCAGCAGGAGAAGATTCGGAGCTCTGTATGAGATGTTCAAGTGAATATTTGATGCAATCTATGGATTGCTACCATGATTTGCTCAATAGTCTCCATTTTGATATATGGGCGACCAATGACGAATTATGAGCAACTGCTCATATCTGTAAGGTCTCCTCATTGCGTCTGGGAACAGGTCACTGACAGAGATTATGCAGCTGTGAAACACCAAAAGAGGGTAAGATATGAGTAACTCCTAAGTAAGCAGGCGTTGCTTTCGTATATGGCAGAAGCTAAGACAGCGCCCATCGACTATCTTGCGCGGCGGATGTTACATGTAAGGCGACGATATGCAGATGTTGATGCATGCGCCATCATACTAGACGAGATCTTCGTTTCCGGAGGGAGCTATCTATGTAGAATATTGGTAATTCGCATGAAAGCCTAGGATAGTCTCATTTGTGCGTGAGTGATACGTGGTGGTTATTGTGGGGTGATTGAATGGAATACCTTGTCTTTGCGTCGGATGGAGTGGTTATTACCGGAGTCCAAGTTGGCCTTGGATATTGGACAAGACTGTGGAGGCCATCGATGACCGGCGTTATTCCCCCAAGCCTTGGGTTGAAATTCGCCATATGGTGGCTCTTTCACTACTCAGGAGTATTCCGGAATCGAGACTATGCCGTTATGCTTATCGGACAAGGAGAGAAGGTCGTTCACAGAACCTGCATTGTGCCAGCCTATTTCCGATGGCCATTTATGAAGGCTAACGACTGTCAGATTAGCAGTACATGGACTCATCCAGATTATCGAGGCCAGGGACTTGCCACCGCCGGCTTGACGAGCGCAATGGCGTTATGCGGGAAGCCCGGTCGCCGCTTTTGGTACGTTTGCCGACCTGCCAATCATGCATCTATCGCAGTGTGTAGGAAAGCCGGGTTTTCCTTCGTTGGCCGGGCAAGGCGGACGAAAAGGCTAGGAAGCAGTCTACTAGGGCAGTTAGTCATCGACTCGGTGAAGCCCTCTTTCTAGCAGATAGATTGTGCACTCGTTTACTCTCTGTGATAATTTGTGAGGGATCCCGTCGAAGGAGCTTGGGTCATGGAGGCGGTGCGCAATTGAGAATAACATATTGGAGATGATAAGACTTGCATGTTTGGTTAGTGACAGTAGGAGAGCCCCTGCCGACCGATCAGGGAGATCAGAGGCTTCACCGCACCGGTGTTTTGGCTAATGGCCTGAAGTCCCAGGGGCACAAAGTCACTTGGTGGACATCGACTTTTGACCACTACCATAAGGCGCAGAGATGGAACGATGATCATTTAGCTGTGATTGATGAGTGCTATCGTCTACAGATTGTGTATTCACCGGGATACTCCAAGAACGTTTCCATTCGGCGTATCGCCGATCATAATTTTCATGCGCGTCGGGTGAAGAAGCGGATGCTTGAAGAAGCGGATCACCCAGACGTGATTCTTTGCTCATTGCCCACTTTGGAACTATGCAGAGTAGCAGTTGACTATGGTCATAAGTATGGAGTACCGGTTATTCTGGACATTCGCGATCTATGGCCTGACATATTCTTAGATGAGGTGCCGAAGTGGGCACACTGGGCAGCTCGCCCTGCTCTTCTGCCCATGCTCCGAACTGCAACCTATGCTTGTTCGCGTGCTACAGCTCTTACCGGCATCACATCATCCTTTGTTGACTGGGGACTTGCCTATGCGGGGCGTTCACGTTCAGAATTCGATAAGGATTTTCCATTGGGTTACTCAGATCATACTCTGCCACTGTCGGTAATGGCTGAGGCAAAACAGCACTGGAGCACCGTTGGTTTGGACAAGCCAGTTGGGTTACGGGTCTGCTTCTTTGGGAGTCTCTCGCGGACTATGGCTGAAGAGATGTTCACTGTGATAGAAGCAGCCAGACAACTACAGGCACACGATGACAACATCCAGTTTGTGATCTGCGGTAGTGGCGAGAATCTCGAGGCGTACAGGAAAGCATCTGAGGGATACGAAAACATAGTGTTCCCCGGATGGATTGACGCACCGAAGATCAGGGCTCTTATGGAAATGTCCTCGGTTGGCCTGCTACCGTATCGCAGTCGCGCCGACTTCGCAAGGTCAATTCCCAATAAGGTAGCCGAGTATTTGTCTGCAGGCCTTCCTATTGTATCGAGCTTGAGGGGGGTTACAGAAGATCTCCTGAAGGAGAATGACTGCGGGGTCACTTATCAGAACTGCGATGCCTCGTCTCTTGTTCAGCTACTGAGGGTGCTAGCGTCTAATACGGACCGCATGCAAACCATGGCCCGAAACGCTAAGTTATTGTTCTCCGAGCGCTTTGATGCCGCGCGCGTATATAGTGACATGGGCGAGTATCTGCAGGCGGTGGCCTCTGTAAAGACCAAGGCTTCGGCGAAGTGAGACTGCATTTGCCTGGGGTAGGAAGGTGGATATCTGATGACTAAGAGGCTCTTCGATCTTGTACTAAGTTCGATCGGTCTAGTGCTCATATCTCCAATCTTAATCATGATAGCTGTATGGATAAAGCTTGATGATCCTGGCCCGGTCTTCTATCGAGGCGAGCGGATTGGTCGTTTGGGACAGCCTTTCCGGATCTTCAAGTTTCGGTCTATGGTTGTGGATGCTGACCGCATTGGAGGTTCATCTACCAGTCAAGAGGATCCGAGGATTACCCGCTCCGGTCGATTCATTCGCCGCTATAAGCTGGACGAATTGCCCCAGCTTATCAATGTTTTCTTAGGGCAGATGAGTTTCGTAGGTCCTAGACCGGAGGTGCGTAAGTATGTGGAGCAGTATACCAGCGACGAAAGGATTATCTTGGATGTGCGGCCTGGTATTACTGACTGGGCTTCTATATGGAACGCTGATGAAGGTGCGGTGTTATCTAGCTACTCTGATCCAGACTGGGCGTACGAACACATAATTCGGCCTACGAAGCTAAAGCTCCAACTGGATTATGTACATCATCATAATCTATGGATAGATATTAAGCTCATAGTGTACACGCTGTGGCGAATGGTAAAGCCCAACTTCTATCCAAGAGAGTTGAGCAGATACCCTAGGTTGATCTCAACATCTAGGATGTAGCGGGCAAACATGTTAGTAAAGGGAGTGGATTAATTGATGTCGTCTGATCTGTCATGCCGGGAAATACCTTTTTTCAATTACAGAAAAGCTTTTGTGCATTACGAAGAAGAGTTCGTGGAGATATTCCGCGATGTATTGCACCGAGGAGCCTACATACTGCAGAAGGACTTAGAGGAGTTTGAAGCCCACCTATGTGATTTTCTTGGGGTAAAGCATGCTTTCGGTGTAGGTAACGGTACTGATGCTCTCACCATTGGGTTGCTAGCTGTTGGTCTGCAACCCGGCGATGAAGTGTTATTTCCTTCTCATACTATGGTCGCTTCCGCAGGTGCGATAGTCTATGCAGGTGGAGTGCCGGTTCCAGTGGACATTGGTCCTGATCACATGATGGATCCAGCTGACTTGGAGCGGGCTATTACAGACAGGACGCGTGCAATAATGCCCGTCCAATTAAACGGCCGAACCTGTAACATGGACGCCATCCAAGCTGTGGCTGATAAGCATGGGTTATTCATCGTGGAAGATGCCGCTCAGGCCTTAGGCTCCCGGTTTAAGGGGAAGTGTGCGGGCACTTTTGGTGCCGCTGGTACATTCAGCTTCTATCCGGCCAAGGTGCTTGGTTGCCTGGGCGATGGCGGGGGAGTGGTGACTAATGACGACCACGTAGCAGATGGCATTCGCATGTTGCGTGACCACGGTAGGCTTCACGATGCTGAGATCCGTACGTGGGGCATGAACTCCCGTCTTGATAACCTTCAGGCTGCTTTACTGGACTTCCAATTAAGGACGTATGAATCTACCATGCAGCGCAGGCGCGAGATTGCAGCTATGTATGAGGAGCGCCTGGGAGATCTCGCCGAGGTCGTTCTGCCGCCTGGGCCCAATGACGATCCGAATCATTACGATGTCTACCAGAACTACGAGATTGAGGCCGAACGGCGGGACGAATTGCGGGAGTTTCTGAAGGTCAATGGTATTGGTACGATCATTCAGTGGTCAGGCAAGGCGGTACACCAATGGCGAGGCCTGGGTTTTGATGTTCATTTACCTAAGACCGAAGCGTTTTTCACCAGATGCATGATGTTGCCCATGAACATGGTCTTGTCCGATGACGACGTGGAGTACATCTGCTCGAAGATTCTTGCCTTCTATGGTAAGTAGATTCTTCGTGTAGCAAGAGTAACGAGACCTTGGATGGAGGAGGTAGATTCATTGACGCAGAGGGTTGATCTTCGTCAAGCAGCAGTCAGCGATTTGACCCCTCACCAGCTTATCGCTATGTACCGCACGATGTTACGAATTAGGCTCCTTGAGGAGAAGGCTGGGGAGTTGGTTGAAGCAGGTGAGATAGGGTGTCCGGTTCATCTGTATATCGGTCAGGAAGCAGTTGCCACTGGTATATGCGCTGCTTTAGAATCTGATGACTATGTTTGGGGGAATCATCGTTCACATGGTCACTATCTGGCCAAGGGTGGGGATATGAAGGCGCTCATGGCGGAACTGCTCTGCAAACGTGACGGTTGTGCAGGGGGTAGAGGTGGATCAATGCATATCTATGCCGGGGATGTGGGCATTCTCGGTACGGTACCTATGGTTGCTGCTACCATACCGATAGCGGTTGGTGCTGCTCTGTCAGCCAGTATGAAAGACTCAGGTCAGGTATCTGTGGCTTTCTTTGGAGATGGTGCTACAGAAGAGGGGGTCTTCCATGAATCTTTGAACATCGCCTCTCTGTATAAACTACCTGTCATATTCGTGTGCGAGAATAACCTTTATTCCAGTCACCTTTCTTTGTCAGCTCGCAGGGCAGTTGGAGAGTTGCATTTACATGCAGATCCGTATGGCATCCCAGGTATTCGGGTTGACGGTAATGACGTGATAGAAGTGCACAAAGTTGCGAGCCAAGCCGTTGCTAGGGCTAGGGCAGGGTCCGGTCCTACATTGCTGGAATGTATGACATATAGATGGCGGGGACACGTTGGCCCGCGCCTGGATTTGGATAGAGGCATTCGCTCCGAAGCGGAACTACGAACATGGATGGATCGTTGTCCGATAAAGGGTCTGGGAATTCACCTGACTCAGTATGGCTTGGCAACAGAGGACGAACTGGAGACTATTCAACAAGAAGTGCGGAACGAAGTAGAGGAATCTGTAGAATATGCTTACCGTAGCCCCTATCCTGAAGGGCATGAGGTAACAAAGCACGTCTTTGTTGAGAAGGAGCGAGGTAGTGCTGATGCGTAGGATTTCATATGCCCGTGCAATCAATGAAGCATTTCACCAGGTGATGGAGAGAGATGAGTGCGTGTTCGTGATGGGGCAGGGAGTGAATAACCCCTGGTACGTTGGCACTACGGCTGAAGGATTGGATAGCCGATTCGGAAATAAGCGAGTGATAGATCCTCCAATATCGGAGAATGGCATGAATGGTGTTCTCATTGGTGCGGCACTTGCGGGAATGAGGCCGATAGCCATCCATCCGCGTCTCGATTTTCTGATTACTGGTCTCGAGCAATTAGTAAACCAAGCGGCCAACTGGTCATACGTGTTTAACGGTCAGGTCGCTTGCCCCATAGTTGTGCGAGGCATCATCAATAGAGGAGGGGAGCAAGGGGCACAGCATTCCCAAGCTATCCATGCTTTTCTGATGCATGTTCCTGGATTGAAGGTGGTTATGCCCGCTACACCTTATGATGCTAAGGGTCTGTTGATTGCAGCGGTCGAAGATAATAATCCTGTAATATACATTGATGATCGATGGCTGTACGAAGAAATAGGTGATGTTCCGGAGGAGCCATACAGTGTTCCCATTGGCCGCGCTGCAATTGCTGCAAAGGGAAAAGACGTCACCATTGTGGCAGTATCATACATGGTTAAGCTGGCCCGAGAAGCGGCCACATTGCTCGCCGGTGAGAATATCAGCGCCGAAGTAGTGGATGTGCGATCAATTAAACCCTTGGATGAAGACCTTATATGTTCTTCTGTGTGCAAGACCGGTCGACTGATTGTGGCAGACGGTGGCTGGCGCACTGCGGGAGCTGCAGCAGAGATTGCTGCCATGGTAGCTGAGCACGCATTTGACAGACTGAAAGCCCCAATCAAAAGGGTCACACTGCCCGATGTGCCTGCACCTTCTAGTCGATCCCTTGAAGCGAGCTACTATCCTGGGGCTGACGACATAGTACGCGCGGTACGATCTGCACTCATGGGTGCTAAGGTTGATGATAGAAACTGAACACGCATCGCGTTCGGGTAGGAGGATAACCCCTACCGTTTTTCTTGCAGGGTTTGCCATGCAATGTCTCAATGTCTTGACGAACCGTCGGGATGTGGGTGTGGAATATGATGAAATCCGAGTCTAGTGCAGTCACCGGCGGGTCCGCTCTATGTCGGAGGAGGGCGTTCAAACGATTAGCCGCGGCGGTAGTGCTCTGCCTTGCTTTTGTATGCATGTCACGCATAGCTTTTGCTGCATCTATTGAATATGGAGGAAGCGTAGATGTCTTCCTCTCATTGACTCCTGGTTGTGGGTTTGACACCGGCATTGACTGCACTGAAGTTAGCCTGTTACTTACCCAGGGTATGCTCAAGACACGCTCTTTCGCAGGTCTGGCTTCCCTCAAATGGGGCCCGGGTAGGAACGGCTCGCTATGCTTATCCGGACATGCCCGTCCAATGCCGGTAGTGGGATACAGGTTGAACAATGGCAGAGCAGAATACGTGCGGTTTGTCGGGGTGATGGAGAACAATAGGAAGCTCCTTGGCCATCGGCTCGACTTCGACGTAAACCCTTGGTTGAGTATTGGTGTGGCTGAGACCGGTATTCTCTCGGGTGATTCGTGTCCGCTCTACTACTGTCCTCTTCCGGGTATTCCTCTATATGCATTGCAGCACGTGATATATAAACACGCTCGCACACGGGCTAATGACATGAACGTGAACATTGCGTTTGATTTCACCATGGATCTGAAAGGGTTATGCGTTGCATGTGGTAGGAAGGAATCCCGATTCGCAGAACAAGATGTAGTCACAGGTTCTATGTCGGCGGAGAAGGATTCTAGATCGGGAACTGGCTTTTCAGCAGTTGTTTGCAGGTCAGACGTGGAGTTGTATGGTGAAATCCTGATCGATGATGCTCAGTTTCATTTGCCTAATAGAAGTCAAATACCGGACTTTGTCGGATGCCTTGCAGGTGTAGAAATCGTCAATTCGGCTGGCGAGTCAAAGACGATATTCAACGTAGAATATGCGCTGATCACGAATTTCGTCTATTCACACAGGGTTCCAGCTAATAGTCATACCTTTCTTGGTGCGGGTCTGGGACATCCGTTGGGTCCGGATGCGGATTCTTTGGCTGTCACGGTAGCACACTGGCCTGACCGACTTACGCAGCTGCAATTCAAAGCAGAATTCGAAAGGCATGGTGAAGGTCGAATAGGCGTACCATGGTCGAAAGAATACGAATTAGAGGACATATTCCTGTCGGGAGTTATTGAGAAGACAGCGAAATGCAGCTTCGCTTTCGAGCGAGAACTGATGCCGCATGTGTTTTCGCGCACGTCCATGGGCATGTTCAAAGTCACCAATCACGAGAACATTGAGGGATCTGTACAAAGTGGCTGGTCCGCAAAGGCTGGAGTTGCATTGAGACTGTAGCATCTCGATTGCTTTCACGGTGTGATTGTATATTTCCCAGCTTATCAACTGCACGACTTAATGGCTGGAACTGACGAGTTTTCAAGGTCTGAGGCTGTTGCAGTCGCAGTCTTCGGAGGCATGCTTTCTTTACTTGCAAACTGTGATTCACTCGCTCACTTCTCGTTTGTGTTTACTGCTGCCGTTGGTGGGTTTCTCATACAGAATTGGCTACTAGCTAAGAGCTTTGCGGGCTGTAGGCAGTAGCTTTCTTGGTTTCTCCTTTGCTTATGTTGGCCTTGTTTCTGAAAAGGTAGACGGAGTGCCACTTGCTGATATTACCATCAGTTTTCATTGCCGATGCCACTTCTGCAGCGATTCGCAGGAAATTGTCAGGAGAAAAGTGGTACGAGGCTCACAGAACGCATGTGTTCAAGCTTGCGAATCAAGTGGGTTACTACCACAAGGGAGTTACTGTGAGGGTAACCCTCATAAATTTGTGTCTGGCAGTAATAGCATTGGTTGCAACGACTTTGAGGGCTTTTCCCGTCCGCTCTGTATTGCTGTATACGGGTCACTGCTTCTTCTCTATCGGCGTTCTGTAGAATAGGCTGATGGGAATATCACCATATCCAAGAGTCCTAATGAACAGGATGCTAGCGCTGCCTAATCTACCGTTTAGCTCATGTTAAGAGTAACCCAGCCAGAACAACAAGAGTAGCGGATTTTCTTTACTTGAATGCTTCTTCTAGTAATTCGGCAACTGAATTCCCCGCAGAGTTCTGTATGTATCAACAGCGAATGAGTCTGTCATACCTACAATGTATTTTGTTATACTCATAATTGCTTCATAGGATTTCTTGTCATCTTCAAATGCATACTCTTGAGGAATGAGGCTCAGGACTCTCTTGCTGCTTGCCTTATCCTTCTGATCTACCAAAGCTGTTAAGAATGCATCAAGAAGACCGGGTAACACTCGAAACCCTGCAGCTTCTACTTGCCTTACAGGCCTGTGAGAGTATATCTCGTTCTTAGATATCTCGTGTATCTTTTTCAGCGCGGGTTGTGCCTGAATATGATCACACAGTGGTTCGTCGTATTTGCCGGTCAGAATATCCCGATGTCTTTCAACAAAAGCTTCAGCAACCTGATATACTAAACTATTTATTGCCTTAGCACGCAGAAAGCCTATTCGATTTCGGTTATCCTGGATGTTTTTAAGACCATCGATGCTCGTCACCCCGGGAGTCATCTCACAGATGCATTTAAGGAGCTTCATAGTCCTACGATATGATACCAAGTCATGTTTATAACCATCTTCCAAATCCATGATTATATAACATATGTCATCTGCAGCTTCTGTTAGGAAAGCAAGAGGATGGCGGTACCACATGTTTGGTCTGATTTTTTTGGGTATTCCGAGTTTCTGGGCAATCGTTCCAAAGCTTTCCAAATTGCATTGGAATAATCCGGGTTTCTTCTCACTAGCAAGCTTATTTGCATCCTCTGTGTTTGCCGAGTCTACGAAAGCAGGTCGAGGGTATTTTACGAACGCCGCCAAAGTAGGATATGTCAAGGCGTACCCTCCCCCTACTTTCTTGATGTTGCGATTGCTGTGTGTAAGAATGTGAAACCCCATTGCATTGCCATCGAAATGAGTAAAATCTGCTTGTTTTTCCTCCGGTAGGTTTTCGAGAATACGTGCGCCGCGTTCACTTCTAAAGAACTCTGCTATTGCTTTCTCTCCGGAATGTCCGAGGGGAGGGTTTCCAATATCATGGGCTAGACATGCTACACGCACTATCTCGCCTAATTCCCAACCTTGTACATCATGCAATTGCTCTTGTTCTAACCTATTTCCAACGATTGTCCCCAAGGATCTACCTACACAGGAAGCTTCAAGACTATGTGTCAACCTCGTATGGATAGAGTCTGATTCAGGAAAGGGGAAAACTTGAGTCTTCCCATGTAAACGTCTAAATGCTGTTGAGAAGATTACGCGATCAAAGTCTCTTTGAAACTCGTTGCGATCTGGGTGATGCTCTCTCTCCTCATCTGGACAACCCAATCTACAGCACTTAAGAAGACTGCTCCAGTTCATGATGGTTAACGCCTCCTCAGAGATCGGATGTCTCAAGCAGCTCAACACGACAAGATGCATGATGAACGTCTAGTCTGCATTGCCAGATCACAATCTGTCGTGTGCGCGAGGTCACTGGCAACGTCGACGGCAGCTATTTCTAACTGCTTTTGCATTCCAGCCTCGATTCGAATCTCTCAAACCCCCTTGCCCTTACTTGAGAAGAGTCATTGCGATCGTTCTATGTTATTACCAGAAGCCTCTCTGCAAACGCCTCTGTAGTTTCCGGCCGCCAACAACTTGTTCGGACAATCTACAAGACAGCCCGACAGATATGCGATAATTGCGTTATTCGACATGTTAGTGGGATATGCCTCCATATTACCCAACAAACTCCATATTCGTGATTGGTTGAAGCTAATAGTCTTGGGCTGTATCCTTGTGAGTACATATCCACGTTTGGTAATGCCATCTTGAATTTGAGTCTATTGGCGTCTGGCATCTTAGAGGGGTAGGGAATTCTTGAATTATGGGAGGTATGGCCCAGTTAGTGTAGAATACCAACATAGCATATCTGCAGTCTTGAGCGGTACAAGATCACAGATGCGTGTTACTCCGGCTATCTCACTTAAAATTGGGAAATCAGGGGTGTCGATGATGACAGAAGAAGAACTCAAGAAGAAGATAGAAGAACTAAAAGCAGACCATATTGCAGCCGGTGGCTTCATAAGTGATGAAGAGGCAGAAGAGGTCATAAAGAAGGCTTGTTGTTCGAAATCAAAGAACAAGTAACCCTCAATATGAATTCCTGATCTTCACGCAAAGTTAATGAAGACTCACAGGGTGCAGAACCATAGATAGCATGGATAATGTCATTAGGCCAATCTTTATCGCCTTTGTTCTGCCGCCCATTGGAATTGCATACAGTTCGAAAGAATGGGCTCCCAGAACGTCCGGGGGCTATTTGTTTGCCTACCAGACGACAGCGTCCAACTCAACCTATCCATGGAGTTGTTTTGATCTCCCATGTCTTATTGATTTCTGTCCAGCAACATCCTCAACGTCAGCCTAGCAACGATCGCAGACTCCGTGGCCCCACCAATCACGGTAAGAAGTCACTCTGTTCCATCTCTGTATGCACTAGATCCCTAGATACGCCTTCTGCACCTCACGATTACTCTTCAGTTCCTCCGAGCTTCCTTCAAGGGATATCCTCCCGGTTTCGAGTACATACCCCCTTGACATGGTAGACAACGACTTCCTTGCGTTCTGTTCCACAAGCAGTATGCTGACTCCGCGGCGGTTCAGCTCACTGAG
>MTKW01000362.1_pt1 | contig 50079 bp, 42 predicted proteins | sample 1042761 | NCBI WGS metagenome assembly MTKW01 (sample SAMN06205366, study PRJNA360243) | anaerobic digester metagenome | biome: Wastewater treatment plant; feature: Anaerobic digester sludge; material: sludge; isolation source: anaerobic digester fed with sludge from wastewater treatment plant ... | reverse complement strand
AGTTAAATTTGAATTCAGCTCGAATGAAGCCCTAAGATAAAATAGATTTTAGGAGAGGGGTAGGACATAAAATATAGAGCGTGTTACGCAGATGTATTCCGCATAAGCCAGAACAGGGAATCAATCTTTTGGCAAGCAATGGTTGAAAATGAAATTGCATATTTTCATACGAAAAGAGGTTGGCTGCACCTATGGAGAGATTATAACTGAGGGATTAACAGGGCTCGAGCCGCAGCTGAGAGCCCTGTCATCGCTCACATGATTCAGCGAAGAACCTGCTTTTCACGAGGTTCGCTGTCACAGAGATTATTTATTTAATTATAATTATTATTAAAATGTATATGTCTTACATTTAATTATAATTTAGGATCAGTTTAATTAATTATTCAGATATACGCTATGTTTTGCTGTATTTTGTCTGGAAACTTATCTCATAATCTAACATAAGATTTAATTACCCTTACAACAAATAAGAGACCATGGAAGCAGTCGTTGATGTAGGAGGTAGGCCGGGCTTTGACTGCGGGGGATTTTGTAGCTTCTGTTATTTCAAAGGGGTAAACTGGATAGAACCGCTGGGCTGCAAACAGTGCGCGCCACATAAAAAAGGATGCGATTACTGTTCTAGATATATCTTAGAGATCCAGCCCGGCTTCAAGTCCCTGGACCAATTGATATTCGAAGCCTCCCAACAGTGCACCTTTTCCCGGCCAGATGCTATAACCATAAAAGGAAACGGTGATGCCAGCTTTCATCCAGACCTGCTCAAACTGGTTCAAACCCTCAGCAATGGCGAGATCCCAATCCAGCTGGATTACACCAGTGGAAAGGGCTTCTCCCGGGGAGATGAGGCCGGCCCCTTGGTCGACGCCGGCCTCAAGAGGATCAGCTTCTCTGTCTTCTCCACCAATCCGGAGCTCCGCCGCAGATATGTGAATGATAAACATCCTGAGGCAGTGCTCGCAAATCTCAGCACTTTCTGCGAGAGGGCCGATCTTTATGCCATGATCGTCCTCATACCGGGGATAAACGATGGCCCTGAGCTGGAGAAGACCTGTCAGGATCTAAGCGATATGGGGGCAAAAGGCCTGATGCTCATGTCATTTGCCAATAGCAAAGAGCAGGGGCTCATCTTTGGAAACGATCCAGTGATGCCGGGCATAATTCCATATTCGGTAGAGGAGATCAGCAGAATTGCCACCAAGATCTATGAGCAGTATGATATGAGGGTCATAGGGACCCCCCTTTGGGATCCCCTGACGGGAGCGCCCTTCGCCCTGGCCCATCATAAAGAGGAGCTGGATCGATTGCCTGCCATAGAGAGGAGCGCTACCATCATCACCAGCTCTGTGGCCTATCCACTCCTATCAGCCATATTCGAGGAGCTGGGGGAGGCTGTGAATGTGGTTGCAGTGAATAAGGAGATCGGCGGCCTCATCACCATTGAGGACTTCAACCGCCTGGACCTGGAGGACATAAGGGAGACGGTGCTCATCCCGGGGATGGTCTTAGCCCATGACAGAGAGATTCGCCGGGCGCTTCGCCGGGATGGGGTTCGGAGGCTGGTCTTCAGAGGGCCAGATGCCCTCACCGTCGAATCGGAGAGAAGCATCTACTTAACCCGGGAGGAGGTCATAGCCAGAGAGCTGGAGGCATTCAGCGGCCTGATATTCCAGATCAATGAGCTGGGAGGGGATCTGGAGGAATCCTCGTCCGGCAGGCAGCTTCAAGATCGATATGGATTGAAGAGCGGCGATGGACCTCATTGCCAGGAGAGTTCTATTGAATCTGAAGAGAATGAGGAGGTTGAGATCGCTGCCCAATGGCTCTCTGACGATTAATTTTATCTTTTATCCCCGCCAGTCCACCGATGGTGACTTGATTGAGCGAGATGAGAGAGTTAGTGATAAACAAGGACGAGTACCTGAATTTCCTGGCGGACCGCCTGAGGCTGAAGGGCACATGCCAAAGGGAGATTGAGAATGTAAGCTTCCCCTTCCTCTTCGCTTCCGGAAGCGAGCTGCTGCGAACCTATATCCTGGGCGAATCCGAGTTCACCTCCACCCTGCCAGACCGGTACAGACTCCCGGACAGGGGCTTCATCTGGTTCCTGTTCTCACAGTCTGTAAGGGAGATCCAGGTGCTGCCCGATAAGATGATAATAAGATATGAGCTGCAAGACGAATACCGCAAGCCTTTCCGGCAGTTTTACCTCTAGCCCCAACTGCCTGACAGGCGGCCTTTCTGAGCCAGGCTGCCCAGCAGAGCCTCTGCATCTCTGGAGAGGGGAGAGGGGGTCTCCTCCCAGAGAGGAGTTCCGGGCAGGGGCATGAACCGGTGCGCCCGCACCTTCCCTCCTTTTCCCTCGATCCATCTGACCAGGTCCAGGGACATCTGCTGATCCTCTGCAGACTCCATCGGCAGGCCGAATATCAGATCCACCTGGGGAATGAGGCCATGCTCTAAGATGATCTCGCAGGCAGACTCTATCTCCTCCCTGCCATGCCCCCTTCCAATCCTCTCCAGGACGGCTGGGCTGCCGGACTGACCTCCCAGGCTGATGCTCCTGTTGGCACAGTGCCGGGTTATGATCTCCAGGGCCTCATCAGATACGAAATCGGGCCTCACCTCAGAGGGAAAGGTGCCAAAATATATGGGCTTCTTCTGCTCGCGTAGGGCTTCCAGCAGGGCGCTGACCTTCTCCAGCCGGGGGCGTCTGCCATCGGAGCCATAGGCGAGGGAGTTGGGGGAGGTGAAACGGATATCTCTATGGCGGCGGGCGAATCTGGAGATGACGGGGATGGAGCGGTGGCGCATGCAGCGCCCGAAGAGGCGGGGGGTCTGACAGTAGGCACAGCCCCAGGGGCAGCCGCGGGTGATCTCTATAGGGGCGAGGATGCTGCTGAAAGGAGGATAGCAGTCCAGATCCACAGGCGGCCTATCCCCGGTATAGATCGCCTCCTCCCCTCTTCTGTAGGCTATGCCCCGGACACTAGCTGCCCCTCTGCCCGTCTCTATGGCATCTATCAGCTCGGGCAGGGTCTCCTCTCCCTCCCCTATGACTACATAATCAAAATACTCCAGGGCCTCCTCCGGCAGGGCAGAGGGATGAGGGCCGCCGGCGACGAAGAGGGCATCCAGCCCCGCCTCCCGGGCCTGGTTGACCTCGTGGTAAACCTCCCCAGCCTGGGGAGTGGCAAAACTGTAGAGCATGATTCCCGCCCTCGGCCCCGGGGCCAGATCAGCCCGGAGCAGGGGCATGAGGGCGGCAATGCTATAAGAATTCTTGTTATTCTGGCGAAACCATTTTTTCACGGAAACTCTTTGAGGGTCAGCCGAATCTCGAACTCTCTTTTGCCCGGTTCAGAATCAAACCTCACCTCTGCCATCATGGGCTCATTGGGAGTCATTCCCAAAGTCCATCCACCATAAGAGGCCTCAACCCGTCCTCCACCCTCGAACTCATTCGCCAGACCGCGCATCATCTCTGCCATCTCGGCACGATTCATATAAAGTTCCTGCTTGAACTTATCTCCTCCAAAGGGGGTGCCCTTGGTTCTGCCTGGTCTTCCTTGGATCATTACCATTTTCTATCACCGACCTGTAAATGGATCCGGTTCCATAAAAAGTTTGCTATTGGCAGGTTTTCTGGTTATGATTTCAGTGCTAACTCCCAAAACCGCTTTTGTTTTATTCACGGGAACTCTTTGAGCTTCAACTGAACCTCCAGCTCCCTTCTGCTCGGATCGTGCTTGAACTGTATCTCTGCCTTGAGGGGCTCATTGGGATTCACTCCCAAAGTCCAATCAGCATAAGAGGCCTCAACCCTCCCTCTGTTCTCGATCTCGCTCGCCAGACCGCGCATCATATCTGCCATCTCGCCAGCAGTCATGTAGATCTCCTGCTCGAACTTATCTCCTCCCGAGGGAGAGCCCTTGGTCCTGCCCGATCTTCCACTTATCCTTACCATTTACTATCACCGATTTGAATTGAGTCTGGTTCCATAAAAGACTTCCCGTTGGCGGGTTTCCGGATCATTCGAACAGGGGAACCAGCCGGAAGGCCAGGACATCCACCAGCCCCCTGTCGGTGAGCTTCAGCTCCGGGATCACAGGCAGAGAGAGAAAGGAGAGGGCCATGAAGGGATCTTTCAGGCAGCAGCCCAATCCTTTCGCTGCATCGATGCACTCATCAATCCCCTCTGCCACCTCCCTCATAGGGCTCTCTGAGAGCAGCCCGGCTACAGGCAGAGGCAGAGAGGCCAGGGCCCGGCCCCCCTCCACTGCCACCAGACCGCCGTTCATCCCCTTGATGGCACTGACTGCAGCCAGCATCTCCTCATCCCCGGTCCCGACCACGACGATATTGTGGGAGTCATGGGCCACGGATGTGGCCAGAGCGCCCTTCATTAGGCGGAAGCCCTGCACCAGACCCAGGCCCACATTGCCCGTGGCCCTGTGCCTCTCGATCACTGCCAGCTTGAGGATATCCTGATCGGTGTCCGGCAGCACCACCCCATCCCGGATGCGGGGGAAGAGGGACAGAGATCGGGTGATGATCTGGCCGGGGACGATGCCAATGGTCCGGGCAGGCCCCTTCCCAGCCCGGATCTCAAATGATCGGCGGCTGAGGGCAGCGATCTGCATCGGCTTATGAAGGGCCCGGGCCGGCTTATTCATGCGGACGATGAGATCGCCATCCCTGGCCACCAGCCTGCCGTCCTTGAATACCTGCACCACCCTCGGCTCCTCCAGGCCGTCCAGGACGGCGATGTCCGCCCGGTAACCGGGTGCTATGGCCCCCAGGTCGGCCAGGCCGAAGTAGCGGGCGGCATTGAGGCTGGAGATCTGCAGGGCGACGATGGGATCAAGACCCTCTCTTATTGCTCTTCTCAGCATAAAATCGATATGCCCTTCCAGGAGGATATCCCTTGGGTGGCGGTCGTCTGATACGAAGAGGAAGTGGCGGGAGTTTTCAGGCGTGATCAGAGGCAGGAGTTCTGAGAGGTTGCTGGCGGCGCTTCCCTCCCGCAGCATGATGAACATCCCTGAGAACAGCTTCTCATCCGCCTCAGCCAGGGTGGTACACTCATGATCCGATCTTATGCCCGCACAGATGTAAGCGGATAGATCCTGGCCGGAGAGGCGGGGGGCATGGCCGTCCACAAGCCGTCCTCCTGCCAGCCGGATCTTATCCATGAGCTGCGGATCCCGGAAGATGACCCCAGGATAGTTCATGACCTCGGCCAGGCCAATCACCCCCTCCTCCCTCAATAGCCCGGCCAGAGAATCAGGTCCCAGGAGAGCTCCAGCCGTCTCCATGTCAGTGGCCGGGACACAGGAAGGGAGCATGACGAAGACGTTCAGGGGAACATCTCTCGCTGAATGGAGGATATAGCGGACCCCCTCCTCGCCCCAGACGTTGGCGATCTCATGGGGGTCGGCGATCACTGTGGTGGTTCCATGAGGGACCACTGCCCGTGCATACTCTGGAACGGTGACCATGCTGCTCTCAATATGGACATGGCCGTCGATGAACCCCGGGGCCAGGATCAGATCATCCAAATGCACAGTCTCGCGAGCACTGCTGCAACTAAAGCCCACGATCATCCCTTTGTGCACAGCAACATCTGCTCTGCGAACCTCGCCCGATATGAGGTTGGCGACCGATCCCCCAAGAAGGAGGAGATCGACCTCGATCTCGCCTCTGGCCGCGGCTATAAGCTCCTCCATACTCTCTTTCTGGACCATGACAATCAATTGCAGTCGATCCTATTTAAAAGAGACATTCCAGCAGTCAGAGTCCAACCGGCCCAACAGGATAGAGAGATCGGTTCCTTTTTTTGAATAAAAAAAAACCCATCGACACCAGATAGATTTAAATCGAGAAGCATAGATAGACTGAAACTGTGCGTGAATTCAAGGATATAGCTTTAAAGGTGGCCAAAGCCTATCCCAATGACTCTGCCCGGGGCATCGCTCGCCTGGACCCCAATGCCCTTTTGACCCTGAGGCTCAGCCCGGGAGACATCATTGAGATTGAGGGGAAGAGGCTCACTGCAGCCAAGGTCTGGCGGGCCGACCGGCAGGACTGGTCTCAGGATTACATCAGGATAGACGGCTTCATCCGCCAGAATGCCGGGGTTGGCATCGGAGACAAGGTGAAGATCCGTAAGGCCAGGTATGCCGAGGCGCAGAGGATCGTCCTCGCTCCCCCCACAGGTTCACATATGCACTATGGGGATGAGGCTGCAGATATGATCCGCCGCCAGACCCTCAAGCGGCCGGTGGTGGCGGGGGATATCCTCCCCATCATGAGCGCAGGCAGCCATCCCTTTGCGGGGCGGATGGAGCCAGTGCCTTTGGTGGTGACAGAGACCCATCCTGATGATGTGGTGGTGATCTGCGAGAGGACGGAGATCGTTCTCCTGGAGAAGCCGGCCAAGAGCATTCAGTCGGTCAAGGCCACTGGAATCACTTATGAGAATGTGGGCGGCCTGCGCTCAGAGGTGCAGCGGGTAAGGGAGATGATCGAGCTGCCCATAAAGCATCCTGAGATATTCCAAAAGCTCGGCATCGAGCCGCCCAAAGGGGTTCTTCTCTACGGCCCGCCGGGCACAGGAAAGACCCTGATCGCCAAGGCAGTGGCCAATGAGAGCGGGGCGAACTTCATCTCCATCGCCGGGCCGGAGATCATGTCCAAATACTATGGCGAGAGCGAGCAGAGGCTGAGGGAGATCTTCGAGGAGGCGCAGAAGTCCGCCCCTTCCATCATCTTCATCGACGAGATCGATTCCATTGCCCCCCGGAGGGGCGAGGTCACAGGAGAGGTGGAGAGAAGAGTGGTGGCCCAGCTTCTGGCCATGATGGACGGCCTGAAGGAGAGGGGGCAGGTGGTGGTGATAGGAGCCACCAACCGGGAGGAGGCCATCGACCCCGCCCTTCGCCGGCCGGGGCGGTTTGACAGAGAGATCGAGATCGGGGTCCCGGATAGAGCGGGGAGAGTGGAGATCCTGCAGATCCATATGCAGAATATGCCTGTGGCAGATGACGTCAACCTGGAAGGGCTGGCGGACAGGATGCATGGCTTTGTGGGGGCGGATGTGAATGCCCTGTGCAAAGAGGCGGCCATGAAGGCCCTCCGCCGCTACCTGCCCGATCTCACCTCAGAGGATGAGATACCGCGGGAGATCATCGATCAGATGCAGGTCACGGGCTCTGACTTCGAGGAAGCTCTCAAGGAGATCGAGCCCTCGGCCATGAGAGAGGTTCTGGTGGAGGTGCCCCGAGTCAACTGGACGGATATGGGCGGGCTGGGATCCTTGAAGCAGGAGCTGATCGAGTCCATAGAGTGGCCCATCAAACACCCGGAGAAGTTCCAGAGGATGGGCATAAGGCCGCCCAAGGGAATTCTCCTCTACGGGCCGCCGGGTACAGGCAAGACCATGATCGCCCAGGCGGTGGCCAATGAGACATCTGCCAACTTCATAAGCATCCGGGGCCCGCAGATGCTCTCCAAGTGGGTGGGCGAGTCAGAGAAGGCGATAAGAGAGATATTCCGCAAGGCAAGGCAGGTCTCGCCGGCGATCATATTCTTCGATGAGCTGGACTCCCTCGCCCCTATGAGAGGGGTGGAAGAGGGAGGAAGCAGGGTGATGGAACGGGTGGTAAACCAGCTTTTAGCTGAGCTTGACGGCCTGGAGAGCCTGAAGGATGTTATGGTGATCGCCGCCACCAACCGGCCCGATATCCTTGACCCGGCGCTGCTTCGATCGGGAAGGTTCGACCGCATGCTACTGGTGGGGCCGCCAGACAGACAGGGGAGATATGAGATCCTCAAGATCCATGCCGCAAAGACGCCCAAGGGAGAGGATGTGAGCCTGGATGAGCTGGCGGAGCTGACCGATGGCTATGTGGGCTCAGATCTGGATAACCTCTGCCGGGAGGGGGCCATGCTCGCTCTGCGGGAGGGGCTGGACAGAGTGGAGATGAGGCACTACCGGGAGGCTTTGAAGAAGGTGAGGCCGAGCGTGGAGGAGCATATGCTCAGCTATTATGAGCGCATAGGCGAGAGGTTCAAGGGCGGAATCAAGGTTGAGCCGACCTCGCTCGCCGGCTACAGATGACCTGGTCCGCATCTGGTGCTTGGATTCAGGCCTGGATCTGAGATTGGATCTGAGATTGGATCTGGATATTCAAGATAGGGGGTCTAAGAGGCATGGGAAAGGTGTTCGCAGGAAGCATTGCAGATAAGGAGATCGTAAACGTCGATGGCCGGGTGCTGGGAGATCTGGAGAACCTGATCTACGAGGTCATGACCGGCAAGCTGGTGGACCTGGTGGTGAAGCCCAACTCGGGCCTTGATCGCAGCAGGTATCGAGAGGATGGCAAGTATGTGCTGATACCATACAGCTCAGTGGTAGCAATAAAAGACTACATTGTGGTGGATGAGAGCCGGGCCATGAAATAGCCGGGCTCAGCTCCAAAGATCGCTTATTTTCCCCTTTCCTCTCACTCCGGAAGGCTTATTTCTCCTCAGGTCCTCCATTTTTCGATGATGCAACTTGGATCTTATCTGGCTGTCGGCATTCTGGTGCTGGCCGTGATCCAGGCGGGATGCCTGGGCGAGGATAGTGAGAAGGGTGCTGAAGATGCAAAGGTCCTCATGAAGACCAGTATGGGCAACATCACCCTTCAGCTCTACAGTGATATGCCCATCACCACAGGCAACTTCCTGAGCCTGGTGGAGGAGGGCTTTTATGATGGAGTGATCTTCCACCGGGTTATAGATGGCTTCATGATCCAGGGAGGAGACCCCACCGGAACGGGAATGGGCGGGCCGGGTTATACCATCCGGGATGAGTTCACCGATCATAATCGAAATGAGCGCGGCACCATAGCCATGGCCAATGCCGGACCCGAGACCGGGGGGAGCCAGTTTTTCATCAACCTGGCTGACAACAGCTTCCTGGATGGGAAGCATCCGGTATTCGGCCGGGTCATAGAGGGCATGGATGTGGTGGACAGGATCGGAAAGGTCAAGAGGGACAGCGCTGACCGACCTTTGGAGGAGGTCGTGATCATTCAGGCCAAACGAATCAGCTGATCACATGAGTAGATCGATAATGGAGATGATTTGACAATGGAGATGATTTGACAATGGAGATGATTTGACAATGGAGATGATTTGACAATGACAGCAGATAGCACAGAGGCAGGAGCTAAGGTTCTGCTCAACACCAGCATGGGCGATGTCACCATTCAGCTCTATCCGGATATGCCCATCACTGCAGGCAACTTCAAGAAGCTGGTGGAGAAGGGCTTTTATGATGGAGTGATCTTTCATCGGATCATCGATGGCTTCATGATCCAGGGCGGAGACCCCACCGGAACGGGAAGGGGCGGGCCGGGCTATTCCATCAAGGACGAGTTTTCCCCCAGCAGCAAGAACAATCGGGGGACCATCAGCATGGCCAATGCCGGGCCCGACACCGGAGGCAGCCAGTTCTTCATCAATCTGGTGGACAACAACTTCCTGGACGGCAAACATCCCGCCTTTGGCAAGGTGATCGAGGGGATGGATGTGGTGGACAGGATCGGCAAGGTGAAGACCGGAGCTATGGACCGGCCGGCAAAAGAGGTCAAGATCCTGAGCGCCAGAGTGGTCCCCTGACCACCTGACACCTGAACCTTTTTTTAATCAAAAGTTTTTTATCGATCCGCGACCCATAATTAAGCGGAGAGTTGGGATGAAGACAATAACAGCAATAATAGTATCGCTGATTTTCTTGCTGGCGGTACTTTCACTGGCAGAGAGCTGCTATGCACAGAGCATAGCTTACGCCCCATATGTGGGCGGCGAGTACGGCAGATTATGGCTGGACAGCCTTGGCCATAGGATCACAGCCCCCGCCCAGAGCACTTATAGCGATCTGTGGTACTGGGGCGGCGGCCCGAAAGGAAGCATCGCATTCGATGGCTATCTATTGCCGGATCTGCGCTATACCTGGAAGTCGGAGAACGGCACAGGCTACTGGACGGGAGGAAAGCCCCCGTATGCAAGCAGGTGGTATCCTCCATACAGCCACTGGTATCCATACTCCTTTGGCAGCCTTTACCCTGGCCTCTACTACTATCCCCCTGGCTACTTATACGGCGAATATGTGGTGCGCAGATTATATTGAGCCTGCTCTGGCCCAGAGGGAGTGATCTCTTCAGGCTGCCTGAGCCTCCAGGCAGGGGCGGATCGGAAGAGAGGAAGGAGAGGGCAGTCCATTTTTTCCCGGTTATTTACCTTTTCTGCCAATTCACCTATTTTCCTTTTTTGGTTGATTTACCAACCCAAAATATGCCAAACTTTTCAGTTCTAAGGCATTTCTTTTTCTTTTAAGGCAATATCCAGCAGATCTTTTTACTATTTGACCGCAGCATTTATAGCTTTGAATTGTCAAGGGGAGCGGTCGAGGAATAGAAAGGAGGTGATGATGCATGGATGTGATGTTCCAAATATTTGCAATAATCCTCTTTGGAGCAATGGTGGTTTTATTGCCCTGGGGTCTGAATAAATGGTCTGACACCCGCGCTGGCGTGAGGTAGGGCTGGCAGCCTGCTAAGGCAGCCTATATCTTGGAGCCAATTGGATGATTGCAGATCCCTCATAGTGATACTTGGTGCATTGCCCTCCATATGGGCGAAGGCGCTCACTCTCTGCCGGTGGCCGGCATCGGGGCAGCGGAGTTTGATATCGACCCGAGGCCCGTGCCCCTCCGGCCGGGGGATGGGCCATTTCTATCTTGGCCGGAAGCTTCTGCCGACAGTATATCAGGAATAGTTATTAAGTATCAGGTTTAATAGGGGCAGAAGAAGCTGGTGGGATAATTGCATTCAGAGTCAATTCCAATGGGCGGAGAGAGGGCTCTTCTGCCAGAGAGCTCCCTGCCCGATTTAAGAGAGCCCCTGGCCAGATATCTGGAGCTGGAGTCGCTGCTTCATGATTTTTTCGAGGGTACAGGCTACTGCAAGGAAAACTATGGCATCACCTGCAATGGCTGCTGCAATGAGAATGTCGTCTTATATCCCAAGAGCGTCACCGGCTGCAGCAAGCTGGATGCAGAGAGAGAGAGGATTTACGGAAGGGGCGACATAACAAAGAGATCCTGCCCCTACTCCAGCGACAAAGGCTGCATCCTCCAGACTCATAAGACACCAAAATGCATAGCTTATATCTGCCCCCAGTTCACCAGGGCACTGAGAGAGCAGGGCATAGATTATGACTGGCTTGAGACCCATGCCCTGCTGCTCAGCATTCTCAATGAGGCCAGGTTCGACTGGTGGAGCGGCTCGAAGATCGAATCATTCTGCATCAGCGAGGAGGAATTCTCCCAGATAAAAAGGCAGCTTAAAGAATCATTACGGATATAGTCCCGTGCTCCTCCGCCCTACAGCTTTTTCACTGGCTTTCTGCTTGACCTGAGCTGATAGACACCCTCAGGAGACCAGGTACACCCCGGCAATGATCAGCCCCGCCGCTGCAATCTTCATCCCAGCTGCCCGGCGGTCCATCTCCTCCACCAGTGCTCCAGGGACCAGGACCCCCAGGATCAGGACATAGACCAGGGTGATGAAGGGCTGCAGGGCAGAGACGCTGGATACCAGGGCCACAGAGCCCAGGGCATAAGCGAAGATGAAGGCCCCTCTGCCCAGGAAATCAAAGAGCTCATTCAAGAAGAGGATTGAGAGGCGCGCTGGGCTGGAACGAAAGTAGCTCCTCGCCTCCCGCCGGAGTTCTCGATTGACCAGGAGGGCGCAGACTGTAATCAGGCTGCCAAGCGACGACCAGACGATCAGATGCCACTCAATGACATAGTCGAGCAGATGCTTGGAGGCCAGGGAGTAGGCGGCAGCGAAGATCCAGAAGACCACCATATACTTCAGAGCGGGAGAGATCCTGCCCCTCTCGCCTCTGCTCCCAGGGTTTGAGGCCGGGCGGTAGGAGATGAGAAGGCCGGCCAAGAGCAGCAGGGCACCGCCTGCATAGTCCGAGGGGCGCAAGGTCTCGCCCAATATGAAGAACTCCCCCAGGAAGACGAACACCGGAAAGACATAGACCTGGCCGGCGATCCTGCTCGCCTCCTCGACCTTGAGGGCAGACAGATATGCTGCCCAGAGGATCACCTGCAGCAATCCGGTCGACAGAGCATAAAGGCTATGCGGATAGATGAACACGAGGCCGGCATAGGCCAAGACGGGCAGGAGGAAGATCTGCTGGATCACCACCAGGACGAAGAGATAAGCCAGGCTGTTGCGGACATATCTGCCCAGGTAGAACTTATCGATGACCCCTGTGACCGCCAGGCAGGCGGCTCCAGCAATAGAGAAAGAGAACCAGTCCACAATTCCTCTCTTGCCAGGGGTTTGTTATAGATCTCCCAACTGAAATTCGATTCTTATGGTCCTCTAGCAGCCGCCTTTATCAGGCTGTATAATGCCTCGTTCACGGGAACGGCAAGGGAATGCTCTTTGGCCAGGCGGACGATATAGCCGTTTATAGAATCGATCTCAGTGCTCTTCTCATTCAGGAGATCCTGCAGCATGCTGCAACTGTTCTCTGCCGTCCTCTCGGCCACAGAAAAGACCAGATCAAAGACCGCCTCGGGATCAAATTCCAGCCCCTCAGCGCCGGCCACCGCCACCCCTTCCCTGACCACCCTTTCCACAGTGCTCTGCAGAACAGGGGAGAGGATGACCCTGTTCTGCTGCCGGGCCAGGGCGGCTATTGGATTTATCACCGAGTTGATAAAGAGCTTATTCCATTGCTGCCTCTTGAAATCCGGGACGAAATCGATCTGAAATCCCCGTGCTTCAAACCGGGCTCTCATGAACTGCTCCCATTCCCCCAAGAGACCCTGCTCGATCAGTGTTGGCCCCCTGCCCTTCAGCTCGATCCTGCCCTCCCGAGCGAGCTTGACCCCGTTTGAGGTGATCCCCTCAAAGATCCTTCCTGAGGCCTGCGGGAGGAGGGTTCGGAATAGCTCTCCATTTCCCATGCCATTCATCAGCAAAAGGAAGCGAGAGGCCTTCAGCCTCTCCTCCAACAGGCCGGACCGAGCGATCTCCTCGCAGAGGCCCTTCAGAGAATAGCTCTTGACGGAGATCAGCAGCATCTGTGGACAGAAATCGGAGGCTTCAAGCTCCTCCAGCCTGGAGAACAGATGTTTGAAATAGAGCCGCTTTGTGCCCTCGAGAGCCTCCACCTCCAATCCCTCAGATCTGATCCTCTCCATATGCCCCACCCTTCCCAGCAGGGCCACATTCTCAATCGCCGCCCCATCCTCAAGAGCCGGATCGGAGAGAAGATAACCCATAAAAGAGCCTATCGCCCCTGCGCCGCATATCAGGATGTTCTTGGCTTCTGTCTTGCCGTCGGTCAATTGAACCCGCTCCCCATCTAGTCTCCCCTTCTCACTCAATAATCTTCCTGAAGCTGAGCGATGCAAGGGTGAAGACCACCACATCAAAGATCAGTATGGCCAGGAGATCGATGGACAGCTTGCTCAACTCCCCACTTATCATCAGGCCCCTTACTGCATCCACTGCATAGGTGAGGGGATTGAGCACAGCGAACATCTGCAGAGCAGAAGGCATCATATCCACGGGGTAAAGAGCGTTGCTGGCAAAGAAAAGGGGCATGATCAATGCCTGGCCCAGCCCCATGAACCTCTCCCTGGTCTTCATGATGGAGGCCACCAGGATGGAGATGGCGGCAAAGCCTCCCGAGACCAGAAATAGAATGATAAAAGCGGCTGCTATGTAGAAGGGGTTGGAGATGAACTTGACACCCAGCAGTATGGCCACGGGAAATATTATCAGAGCCTGGACCACTGCTCGCACCCCGGAGGCCACCGACCGGCCGATTACAGTAGCATAAATGGAGGTCGGGGCCACAAGAAGCCTCTTTAAAATCCCGGTCTCCCTCTCCCAGACGATGGTCAGGCCGTAGAATACAGAGACGAATATGGTGGACTGGAGCAATACCCCCGGGGTGATGTAGTCGATATAGGGAAGACCGCCTGTGGGTATGGCATTGACCCGGCCCATGATCGTTCCGAAGACGCCAAGCCAGAGTATGGGCTGCACCGCCCGGGTATAGATCTCAGTGCGGTCATGCCTGAGCCTTCTGATCTCCAGCTCGATCATGGCAAACATCTCCCGGATTGAATCGCTCAGAGCCATATCGATCAGGCCTGCACCGGTTTTGATCCCTGTTCTTCCTCTTCCCTGCATTTGAAATGAATGGCGCCAGCATAATTCAGGAAGACATCATCCAATGTGGGCTTGGCAGTGCATATCCTCTCAAGGGAGATCCCCTCCCCCCTCAAGAGATCCAGGATCAAAGGCAGCCTGGTCTCTGAGTCCCCCACAATTATTTCCAGATGGGAGTTATTATCGATGACACCCTGGACAAATGCCAGATCCCTGATGCTCTTCAGTACCCTTCCCCCGATCCGGTCATGTGAATAGACCTGAATGATCTCGCTTCTCAAAGATTGCTTCAGCTCACTTGCCGTTCCGGATTTCACAATCCTGCCCTTGTCTATTATCGCTATCTCATCGGAGTAGAGGTCTGCTTCATCCATGTAATGAGTATTGAAGAAGACTGTGGTGCCGTACTCCTGCTTGAATGATATCAGATTCTCCCAGACCGCCTTTCTTGCCGATGGGTCCAGGCCTATCGTCGGCTCATCCAGAAACAGAATCCTGGGCCCGACGAGCAGGGCACAGGCGATCTCCAGCCTGCGCACCATCCCCCCGGAGTAGCTCTTGACCATCCTGTCCGCCACCTCCTCGATGCCCATGCTCTGCAGTGTATCCTGGATTCTCTTCTCTCTCATCTTGGATGGAACGCCGTAGATCTTGGAGTAGATCAGCAGATTCTCATATCCGCTGATATCCAGCCAGACGCTGGTCTCCTGAGGCACATAGCCGATGATCTTTCTGATCTCCTGACCGCTCTTGACTGTATCCAGGCCGAAGATATATGCCGAGCCTGAGGTCGGCCTGATCTGAGTGGTCAGTATCCTCATCAGGGTGGTCTTGCCTGAGCCATTTGGACCCAGAAAGGCGAATACCTTCGCTGCTTTTACCCTTAGATCGAGCCCGTCCAGGGCCTTGATCCCGCCATTATAGAGCTTCGAGAGCTGTCTTACATCAATTGCACATGCCACTTTTCATTCACCAACATCATGGAGCCATCAACATCATAAGGCCCATAAATATCATATAGGGGCCATCAACATCACAGGGGGCTCATAAACATCAGAGGGGCCATCAACATCACAGAGGGCCCATAAACATCAGAGGGGCCATCAACATCACAGAGGGCTCATAAATACCAGAGGGCCATCAACATCAAAGCTCCCTAATGGGGTTTTATTTATCAGCCACCAGGAATCAGCTCTTCTCGATTCATCTTCGTCTCCACCAGCTTTCTTGTCGCCTCCTCCTGGGGATGAAGAATCACCTGATGAGAATTGCCGATCTCGATGATCCTCCCCCTCTCCATGATGGCGATTCTGTCTGCCACCTTGAGGGCGACCATGAGGTCATGGGTTATATAGATCATGGCGAACCCCTGGGAATTTTGCAGCCCTTTCAACATCCGGAGGATATTGGCGGCAGTGGATACGTCCAGAGAGGAGGTGATCTCATCGGCGATCAGGAGCTTGGGCTTCATTATAAGCGCCCGGGCCAGGGCCACCCTCTGCCTCTGGCCCCCGCTCAGCCTCCCACAGTATTGGTTCAGGAATTGCTCAGAGCTGGAAAGGCCAACTGAAGCGAGAGCTGCCTTCACCAGCTCGACCCTCTCCTCTGGCCTTTGCAGATGGTTGATATCCAGAGGCTCTTTCACTGCATCCAGAACGGTGAACCTGGAGCTGGTGGCGTTGACCGGATCCTGGAAGACTATCTGAATCCCGCCGTATTGAGATCCATACCCCTTTCCATTCATCCTGTTTCCTTTGAAATAGATCTCCCCCACCCCGGAGCCCATCACCCCGGCCAGCATATGGGCGAGGGTTGACTTTCCCGAGCCCGTCTGGCCGACGATGGCCAGGACCTCACCCTCACTGATATCCAGGCAGACGTCCTTTACGGCATCAAGCATCCCTCCATCGGGCAGGCGGTAGCAGTAGTTCATCCCCGAGGCGGAGAGAAGGGTGACAACCCCACCCAAATGGCAAGCCACCTCCCGCTCGCTGTTCACAGGCTGCAGAGCCGGTGAGCTGCTCTTGCATAGATCGACTCTCTGGGTGCAACGGGAGTAGAACGGGCAGCCTGGCACTGCTCCTGATGGAGCCTCTCCCGGTATCCCCCATAGGTCGCGGTAGAGGAAGATGCCGGGTGTGGAGTTGATGAGCCCCCTGGTATAAGGATGCAGGGGATGGTCTATCATCTTATCTGTATCTCCCCGCTCCATAGCCCGGCCGGCATACATCACCATCATCCTGTTGGTGAGGGAAGAGAGAAAGCTGATATCATGGGAGATCAGTATCATGCTGTATCCAAAATCCCTCTGCAGCCTCCTGAGCAGATCGGCTATCTTTGCTTTGGTGAAGGCATCCAGAGCCGATGTCACCTCATCGAGGATCAGAATTTCGGGTTGACATGATAGAGCCATGGCAATCAGCGCCCTCTGTCTCATCCCGCCGGAGAGCTGGTGGGGATAGGCCTTCAGCCAGACCGGATCCAGGTCAACCAGGCGGAATAGCTCTGAGCCTCTCTTTTTTGCCTCGTCCTTTTCGATATGCAGATGCTTTATCATGGGCTCGCATATCTGATCCTCCATCCTCATCACCGGATTCAGGACCTCAAGGCTGTTTTGAAATACAACAGCAATCTCCTTCCAGCGGATCTGGTCTTTTTCCTCCTCCGACATGGAATTGAAATCCCTGCCCTTGAGGATTATCGACCCCGTAACCTTGGCATTCTCAGGAAGAAGCCTCATGATTCCCAGAGCAAGGGTGGTCTTGCCGCTTCCAGACTCCCCCACCACGGCAAGCATCTCCCCTCTCTCCAAAGCAAAGCTGATTCCATCCACTGCCCGGAAGGATCTGCCCGCTGTTCCTTCTGATAGGTAATCAACGGACAGATCATTGATCTGGAGCAGCGGCATCATGATCGGCCTCCCATCCTCAGCTTTGGATCGATGACCCTCTCCATATCCCTGCCGATGAAGGCCAGGCAGAGGAGGAGAAATATCAGTGCTACTAATGGTGGTATAAGCCACCACTGCCAGTAGGGGGTGAAGTAAATCGAGCGGAAGCTGGTTGAATAGTGGAGCATCATGCCCCAGCTCTTGGAAGTGGGATCTCCCAGCCCCAGGAATGCCAGGCCCGACTCGGCCACAATGGCATAAGATGCTATATTGAGGATGCTGACAAACAGGACCGGCAGCACCTCGGGCATGATGTGTCTCCTGATGATATAGGAGGGGCTGGCTCCATTGAGCCTGGCGGAGATGATGTAATGCTGCTTTTTCATGGCCAGAGCAGAGGAACGCACTATCCTGGCCGGCTTAGCCCAGCTCAGAAAGACGAGCGCCAGTATCACATTGAGGATGCTGGGATTGAGAAATGCTGCTATTACGATCAACAGGGGAAAGCTCGGCAGGGCCATGGTGATATCAATCGCCCGGAGGAGAACTCTATCCCAGTTCCCTCCCAAATAGCCGCCCAATAGCCCCAGAGCGCCTCCTCCAACCCCGGATATCAGCGCCACCGCCAGGCCGATGATCAGGCTCATCCTGGCTCCGTAACATATCTGAGACCAGATGTCCATTCCCAGCTCATCCGTTCCCAGGATATGCTCTGGCCCCGGCGGCTCCAGGGAGCCTCCAGATATGGCCGATGGCTCGTAGATGGTTATAAATGGAGCGAATACGGCCACGAATACAATGAGAAGCAGGCCGAGTAGGGTTATCTTTCCTGCCATAGTGAATTTGCCGAATGTGCAGAGCATCGATCCAATGATTCTGCTCCACGGGCGCTGGCTTTGCCGGTGGTATTGAAGATGTTGCTGCAGCCAGGCGCTGCTGCTTTTTCGGGCAGCCTTCAGCAGAGCAGCATTCTTTTGCCGGTTATAGGAGTCGAAGGTCATGCCGCCTCATAGCTTGCCACTCTTGGGTCCAGATGCTCATAGATGATCTCCACCAGATAGTTGACTGAGAGGATGCTCACTGCCATGATGAGCATGATCCCCTGGATGAGGGGGTAGTCCCTGGCAACTACAGCTTCCCTGAGAAGGCTTCCCACACCCGGATAGGAGAAGACATTCTCCACCAGTACCGACCCGCCCATGAGCATGCCGATCATGAACCCAACCCGGGTGACCACTGGCAGAAGTGCATTGCGAAGGGCATGCCTGGTCCAGACCAGACGTTCTCCTATTCCCTTGGCCTTGGCCGTCCTGATGTAATCCTTGGTCATAACAGTGACCAGAGTATTTCTAACCAGCAAGAAGGTGCCAGTCAGCTGGGTGAGGGAGAGGGTGATTATGGGAAGGGCGGCATGGTACCCGATATCCCAGGCGGCATCCAGCGGCCCGGAGTAATTGGCGAATGGGGTCACCGCCCCTGCCAGGGGAAAGATCTTCAGCCGGGCGGCAAATGCCAAAAGGATGATCAGGCCAAGCAGAAATGAGGGGATCTCAGAAAAGCTGATCAGGCCGAGGAGCAGGAGCTTGTCGCCCGCTTTCTCTCGATTCCTGGCAGAGAGAAGGCCGAGGAGTATGCCGACGAGAGTGCTTATGATGCTCGCTCCCACAACGATCAGCGCCGTCCAGGGCAGGCGCAACCATATTGCATCACTGACCGGCACCTTGTAGTAGATGCTATCTCCCAGATCCATTCTGGCCAGCGAGCCCAGATAGCTTATGAACTGCTCGTGGACCGGCCGGTCCAGTCCATAGTAGCTCCTGAAATACTCCCTTTGCTCCTCAGTCAGAACGGATACGACCTCGTTCTCTGCATCTGCAGACAGGATCAGAAATGGATCCCCTGGCATCATCCTGGGAAGAAAAAAGTTCAGCACAAGGATGATGAAAAGGACGGTGGCGTATTGAACCGCCATGCCCTTTCGCTCTCTTGACCTCATCCCTTAAACCCCATTCGGAATCATGATCGCCATGTCATCAGATATCAGATAATTGATCCTTCTTCCATACCATCATGCCTATTATGCTGTCAGATGTGGATTGAACGAGGCCGTTTTCTGCTCTCTTTTCGAAGTACTCTCTGATCCGGAGCTTCATATCCTCATCGATAATTTTGCTGCTGCTGAAAAATCCAGATACCGTCTCCACTGTATTCTCGACGGTCTCCTCGTTCTTCCAAGAGCTCTTGGAGAGCTTGATGGCAGGCCTGTAGCCCATGGAGTACAGATACATAAAAGGCAGGGAAAAGCCATAGCCTCCTTCTGGATACGACTCATTGAAGAGCATCCGGTATAGCTCGTAGTAGGAAGGGTCCCACCTCCGGGCGACGAAGTTGCTGTAGTAGCATACGCCCTTCGATGCGGCCATCATCTTTTCAAAGGAATCGGGGCCATCGATCCCGGGGGTCATGGAGGCGACCACCAGGTCGAAGCGGCCCCGGAATCCCTGGGAATCGATATCTATATCACTCCAACCAGAGTGAATGCTCCTCTCGATATTCAATCCCTCCTCTGCCGCTCTCTTCTTCAAGTGGGCCAGCATCTGCTCTGAGATGTCGATTGCTGTCACCTTGGCCCCCAATTCGGCGAGAGGCAGGGCGAGGGTCCCCGGCCCAGAGCCTATATCGAGAACCTCAGCTCCATCCAGGGATAGACCGGTGCTGGCTATCAGATCGAAGAACTGATCCGACTTATTCTGCTTTCTCTCCTTGGAGACACCCCGGGAGTATCCTTCTGCTCTTCTGTCCCAGAAGAGGGCGGAATGAGGCCCCCTTCTCCTGTTTTGTGTCAGGTTTCTCCAGTGCTCAGCCAGATAGGCAGTATTTTCGTTTGCACCCATCATCTCATCAATTCTCCAATTCGCTGCGGTCAAGATATGACAGCTTGCTGTGAGTCATCTCATGATGGTCGAACATATTCATCCAGCCATCATAGACTGCGGGACGATAGGCATTATAGCTGGCAGTATAATAGAGGGGAATGCTCGGCACATCCTCTGCCAGGACCTCTTGAATCTCATAGACGATCTCTTTGCGTTTCTGCTCATCGATCTCGCCCAGTTGGGCCAGGCAGAGCTCATCCACCCTATCGTTCTGGTACCCGGTAAGCGGCCTTCCGTGGCCTGCTCCCTCTATGCCAAATGACTCGCCGCAGAATTTGGCTCTCAGGTAGTCGGCATCAAATCCCCAGCCACCATAGCCGTTGATCCCTATCTCGAAGTCGCCGCTGCCAAGCTTTGCATCTCTGGATTTGCTCTCGATCGCCTGGATGTTGACACTGATACCAGCCTCCTTCAGCCTCTCTTTGACCAGCTCGCCGATTCTCGCCTGGTCGCTGGAGAGGATTATATCGAATGAGAGCTCCTGTCCATCCTTATCCATCACCCCATTGCCATCGCTGTCCTTCCAGCCATCCTCTTCCAGGATTTTCATCGCCTTTTCGGCATTGTGCTCATACTCGGGCAGATCTGGATTGTACCAGATATGATCCTGGGGCAGAATTCCCATGCTTCCTGGCTTGCCCGCTCCCCTTCCGATCTTCTCCACCAGCTCCTCCCGGTCGATGGCATAGGCAAATGCCTGGCGTACTGCTTTATCCTTTAGAATTGGATTCTTGGCCATGTTGAATGTCAGCTCATATCCCCAGACGGCCGGCTGCTGGAAGATGTAGACCTCAGGGTCGCTCTTGAACATATCCACCAGGTCAGCAGAGAGGCCCACAAAGTCGATTGCACTCTGCTGGAAGGCCACTGTGGCATCGCTGACGGGCACAAACTCGATGCTCTTTACCCTGGGGGTCGGTCCCCAGAAGTCCTCTTTAGCGGCAAATCTGTAGGTGCCGTGCTCCTTGTTGTACTCCTCAAGTGTATACGGGCCGGTGCCAATTACCGCCTCTGGAGCGTCGAAGGCGTTGGGGTCATCAACTTTCTCCCAGATATGCTGGGGGATTATCCGCACTGAGGCCATCTCGTCCAGGAAAGGAGCCATGGGCTGGCTGAGGATGAACTTGATGGTGTGCTCATCGATCACCTTCATATTCAAGACCAATGAGAGATCATAGGCTGATGCTGGTGAGTGCTCTTTCTCGTACTCGATGGTAAATCTCACATCCTCTGCAGTGAAGGGCTCGCCATCAGCCCAATTGACATCATCTCTCAGATGGAATGTATACTCCTTCCCGTCAGAGCTGATGTCCCAGCTCTCTGCCAGCCAGGGGATCAGGCCCTTATCATCCCTCTCTATCAGGCAATCGAAGATCAGGTTCATCTTGTATATTCCAGGACCTCGGGGATAGTGCATGAATGGCGTGGGATAGCCGGAGTCACCACCGCTCAGGTGAATGATATCCACGCTCCTGGGGGATGACCCCTTCGCATCGCCTGATTGGGCCAGACATACTGGACAGATCAGTGCCGCACAGATGCAGGCGAGTACGACTCCGATTAAGGCCTCTTTCCATAGATTGCAGGGCTTAGCATCTGGTAGATTATGCATCATCATCCTTCTCCTCTCTTCTAATCAACCTTTTTTGACTGTTTTCACAATTTATTTACAATTGTTCACTTTTGTGATTACGACACACAATGGTTGTGGATTCAACCCAATCTTTATTAACTTTTCTGTAGAAAGTAGCTATTGGTCCCACTTATTCCGGGGTTGGCCATGGCAGACAATGCAGCAATGGAAGCGCTGAGGGCAGTGCCGACCAGAGGGCGATGCAGGATCCCAGAATTGAGAAGGGGATGCCGACGTTCCAGTTCTAACCGGTGCCGGGAGCGGTAACAGCCGATGAAAAAAGCCGGTATGCTCCTATGAAGGTTGCAGGCGCAATGCGGCCAGGTTTCTCGATAACTATTTATCAAGCCGTCTCCTGCCTGATTGTTACGGCCATCAACAGACGTAATATAAAAGCATACGGGAATCAGGAGATATAGGAGATTAAGATAAGATGCTTGACAATAATATAAATGATCCGGCCTCCAGAGCCGCTACCTGCAAGAGCAGGCACTGGCTGCATCGCTACAGGAGTTTTCTTGTCGATCCCGGAACCATTTTCACCTTAGCCAGCGGCATTCTCCTGATCTTGGCTGTGATCGCCGATCCGGGCGGCCTGTATCATGGTGAGGTGCATGAGAGTGGAAGCATCCTCTATCTGGCAGCGGCCCTGGTCGGCTCCTCTTATATCTGGTGGTCTGCTCTGCAGGGCATAAGAGAGAAGGACTTCACCGCCGATATACCGGTATCCATTGCCACTATGGCCGCGATTGCCATCGGCGAGTATGCAGCAGCAGCGGTGGTGGCCGTCCTCCTTCTCGTAGGAGGCCTTCTGGAGGAGTTCGTCGCCGCCCGGGCCAATCAATCTCTGGAATCGCTCTCCCGCCTCCTGCCCGATAGCGTCACAGTGCGCAGAGAGGGCCGGGATCTGATCGTCTGCCTGGAGGAGATTCAAACGGGGGATACTCTTCTTGTCCGCTCCGGGGAGAGGATTGCAGTGGACGGCGAGGTCATCTCCGGACTGGCCTCTGTCAGCCAGGCAGCTATAACTGGGGAGAGCCTGGCGGTGGAGAAGAAGACAGGGGATAAGGTCTTTGCCGGAACCCTTCTGGAGGTGGGGGCGATTGAGGTGCTCGTCACTGGAACAGGGAGCGAGACCACCCTGGGCCAGATCCGCATTCTGATCGAGGAGGCCCAGGCCCACAAGCCGCCCATAGAGAGGCTGCTGAACCGCTATGCTAAGATCTATATGCCCACTGCCCTCATCGCCGGGGGGCTCTTGTGGTGGTGGAGCGGGGATGTGATGAGAGCCATCACCATGCTCATCGTCTTCTGCCCCTGCGTCATTGTGCTGGCCACGCCGACAGCTCTTGTTGCCGCCATTGGAAATGCCGCCCTGAGAGGAAGCCTCGTCAAGAAGGGGGCGACGATCGAGGCTCTATCCAATGTGGATACAGTGATATTCGACAAGACCGGGACATTGACTGCCGGAAAGCCGAAGCTTCTCTCCATTGTGCCCCTGGGAGAGTCATCGCAAGAAGAGCTGCTGGAGAAGGCGGCCAGGGGAGAGAAGTTCAGCGAGCATCCCCTGGGCAGAGCAATGGTAGATGAGGCCAAGAGCAGAGGCCTGGATCCTCTCGATCCCCAGTCCTTCGAGGCCCTGCCCGGGTTGGGGGTAAGGGCCAGGGTGGAGGGCGAGGAGATCTTTTTAGGGGGGGCGAGCAGCCTGGAACGGGAGGGGATCAGCGTCGATCAGGATGTAAAAGAGAGGGCGCGATCTTTGGAGGCTGCAGGCTGCAGCGTTATACTGATGGCTGCAGGCTGCCGGACAGAGGGGCTCTTTGTATTCGAGGACGAGCTGAGGCAGGAGGCAGATGATGTCGTGCAGAAGCTGGAGAAGCTGGGCCTGGATGTGGTGATCGTCACCGGCGATAACCAGGCAGCCACAGAAAGGGTGGCCAGCAGAATCGGGGTCCGGGAGCTGTTCTTCGAGAAGATGCCACAGGAGAAGGTTCAGATAGTAAAGGAGCTGCAATCCAGGGGGCGCAAGGTGGCATTTGTTGGCGAGGGGGTGAACGATGGGCCGGCCCTGGCCCAGGCAGATGTGGGAATAGCCATGGGCATTGCTGGAACTGATGTGGCCATGGAGACGGCGGACATTGGCCTTCTCTCAGATGATCTCTCCAAGATGCCCCATCTGATCAAGGTCTCAAGAAAAGCGATCAAGACCATTAAGCACAACCTGGTATTCTCCCTTGGGGTGCTGGCGGTAGCAGTTGTATTGACAGTGCCGGGAGTTCTCAATCCGGTCTCCGGAGCCCTCCTGCATGAGCTGTCATCCATCCCGGTGATAATGAATTCCATGAGGATCATTGCATATGGGCCGAAGGCTTGATTGAGAAAAAGAAAGGGGGGGGAAAAAGAAAGAGGGAAAAAAGAAAAAAAGGAATGAGAGAGAGACAAAGAGAAACAAAAGAGAAACGAGAGAAAAAAGAGAAAAAAGAAAAATCAGGCCCTTGCTCCCCGGATCTGCCGCAAGGGCATTATCACCGGCCGGTCGGACATGCTCCTTATCGCCGCCTCCACCCGGTAGACCTTTGCTATGTTCTCCTCTGTGATCACCGTTTGGGGATCGCCAGCAGCTATTATCTTGCCCCTCTTCATCATGATGATCCGGTCGGAGTAGTAGGAGGCGAGGTTCAGATCATGCAGGGCCATGATGGCAGTGATCCCCTTTTTCTTGACCACATCCCGGATGATGTTCATCACATCCAGCTGATGCCAGATGTCCAGATTGCTGGTGGGCTCATCCAGGAGCATCACCTCTGCCTCCTGAACCAATGCTCGGGCGATCAGGACCTTCTGCTGCTGGCCGCCTGAGAGCTCGCTGAAGTTGCTCATGGCCAGCTTCTCAATATCAAGGAGCCTCATCACCTCCCAGACCTTATTCTCATCTCTCTCACTTCCCAGCCAGCCGATATGAGGCCTTCTGCCCATCAGGATGGTGTCAAAGACATTGGTGGGAAAGATCCTCACTGAGCTCTGGGGGACATAGGAGAGATACCTGGCCATATCCATTCTGTCCATCTTGGTCACATCCTTCCGGTCGATGAGAATGCTCCCGCCCTGGGGGGCAAGGATTCTATCTATGCACTTGATCAGAGTGGACTTGCCAGAGCCATTGGGCCCCACTATTGTGACCAGCTTTGAGGGGGCGATCTCGAAGTTCACATTTTCAAGTATTTTATTGCTGCTATAGCCAAAATCTATATCTTTGGCCTGAAGCTTGATCATCATGTCCAAAACTCCTTTCTCTTTCCTTTCATCATCAGATACATGAAGAAAGGCACTCCCACGATCGATGTCATGATCCCGGTGGGTATGATGGTAGGGGCGATCAGATTCATTCCCACGGCATCGGCAGACATAAGGACCAGTGCGCCCAGCACTCCGGAGGCGGGAATGAGGAAACGATGGTCTCCCCCTATGACCATCCGGGCCATGTGAGGGGCAACCAGCCCCACAAAGGCGATGGTCCCCATGAAGGAGACGATGGTGGCAACCAGCAGGCTGCTGACCACCATTATGAATATGCGTGTATTCTCGGCATTGACCCCAATGCTCTTGGCGGTCTCGTCTCCTGCCGTCATGATGTTCAGGTCCCAGCACTTGGTCATAAGCAGAGGGATGCAGATGACGAAGACTGCCAATAGTATCTGGGAGTTGGTCCAGGAGAATGCTGCCAGATCCCCCATTCCCCAGTTGGTCATGAGGCGGAGCTGCTCGTCGGTGGAGAAATACTTGAGAAGCTGGCTTACAGCAGTGAAGAAGTAGTTGACAGCGATCCCTGCCAGGACCAGGTTCTCAGAGGTCGCTCCCTTGATGGCGGCCAGGCCGATGATGAAAAGAGAGCAGAAGAGGGCGCAGAGAAAGGCATTGCCGATGATGAAGTAGGGGCCGGCCAGAAAGGAGAAGCCCACAACTGCAGCTACAGATATGCCGAACTGCGCTCCGGCGGTGATACCCAGGGTGAAGGGGCTGGCCAGAGGATTCTTTAAGACCGCCTGCATCACACAGCCGCATATCCCCAGCCCGAAGCCGGCCATTATCCCCCCCAGGATTCTGGGAAAGCGGATGTTCCAGACCACCCGGCTGGTGAGCTCATCCACATAGAAGTGCTGCGGCCAAAAGCGCCCCAGAAGGGCATAATAGGAGTCGGACACCGATATGTTCAGGGGGCCGAGGGTGATTATTATCCCTGTGAGGAGGACCAGGAGAGCGACGATGCCCAGCACAAAGAAGATTCTGAGGAACTTGAATCTCTCATGGGCTAGCTCGTGGCTGCTCTTCTTGCCTGACCTTCTTGACCGAGTGTGGCCAGCATCGGGCTTGCCCCGGAAGAAGAGTGCCCGAAAGCTGGTCATTTATTGCTCACAGCCGCCCTGGCCAAGCCCAAGAAAAAGGGAAGATCTGAGTTCTTGCAGCCATCGTCCGATCCAGTGGAGACCACAATCAAGTTCTTCTCTTTAGCGATCTCAGTCAGGGTCTGGTATTCCCTCAGCTTCAGAGCGCTGGGCTTATCCTCGTACATATCTGCAGCCTGGTTCATCATCATTGAGGCCTGGTATTCTCCCTCTGCCAGGATTATACGGGCTCTCTTCTCTCTCTCCGCCTCTGCCTGGCGGGCGATTGCGCGCAGCATGTTCTCAGGCAATGAGACATCCCTCATGGTGACCATCACCACGTGCATCCCCCAGGGAACAGTGGTCGAGTCCAGGATCTCCTTGATCCTCATATTGAGATCATCCCGGTCGGAGAGGATGGTGTCCAGCTCATTCTGCCCCAGGACATCCCTCAGAGTGGTCTGGGCGAGAAGAAGAGTGGCCGCCTCAAAGTCCTCCACCTCGACGATCGCCCTCGAGGCATCAGTCACCTTGTAGTAGATGACTGCATCCACCTCCAGGGTGACATTGTCCCGGCTGATCACCGTCTGCTTGGGGACATCAAGCTCTCTTACCCTCATGTCCACCCGGACCATCTTATCCACCAGAGGGATGAGGGCGAAGAGGCCTGGAGCTCTCTCTTTCTTGATCTTGCCCAGGCGGAATATCACCCCCCTCTCGTACTGTCTGATCACCCGGATGGATGCAGCCAGCAGCACTATCAAAAGAGCCGATCCGGCCAGAACGGGAATAGAGACCATTTTTACCTCCTAAAAATCATACAATCACATTAAGTGGAGACAGGCTCCCCTTTCTGCCAGGAGATCATAGCCTGGCGGTGACGGCGGTGCATGCCCAGTCCTTTTTCGCTCTGGGTCAGCTTCCCGGATAGGAACTCTCGCAGCTCGGCCTCTCTTTCTGCCGGTATCTCGTACATCTCCCGCAGATCCGCAACCGCCTCATCCAGGCTTGAGTAGTACTCGGAGGATTGCCAGTCCAAGATCTTGATGTCGGCGTAGATTCCCATATCAGCAAGAAGGTTGTATATCACCAGATAGTCGGCAGGACCGCTATGGCGGCGCCGGACATTCTTTCCCCGGCTCAGAAAATCGGCCAGCCCATCATCTCTTCTCCGATCGGCGAATGTGAAGATATAGACTGCTCTTCTGGCCAGGGAGTCCATCTTGGCCAGGGACTCCTTTAGATTTAACACCCCAAGGGAGTTGGAGGATAAGACCACATCATGTGGCTCGATCTCTTCCTCAGCCAGATCCTCCCAGCTCTTATGGATGCAGCGAATGTTCTCTATGCCCTCTTTGGCCATGTTCTCCTCCAGGCACTGCAGCATTCCTATGGATTGATCCAGAGCGGTCACGCTTTTGGCCAATCGAGCCATGGGGATCGCCAGCCTTCCTGTGCCGGCGCCCACATCCAGAACAGTCTCATGGGGGAGGAGGCCGAGGGTGGCCACCTGGCTTGCCGCCCTCTCTGTGTTCTTCATCACCCTCTTGTTGAACCCCCGGGCCCGGCTATCCCAGTGGGATACCAGATCCTGGCCGTCCCGGCCATGATGGTGGTGAAATCCGCCTGCATGGGTGGCCCTCCACAGCTCATCCCAGTCTATGATTCCCGGCATGATAGCACCTATTACACCTATTGCACCTATTGCACCTATTACACCTGTTGCATCTATTGCATCTGTTGCATCTATTGCGTCTATTGCGCCTAATGCACCTACTGCACCTATTTCAGGCTGTCCAGGTACTCTCTGGGCCAGACCATATAGTCGGCATACTCAGTGAATACCCCGTCCACTCCCAAGAAGGCCTTGAATATCTCATTGCCCTCCTTCTCCAGGTCCAGGTCCTTGAACTCCTCCGGGTACATGATCTTGGCCATGTACATCATATTGAGGAGGTTTCTGTCTGGAGGCTGTCCGCGGCAGTGGGGATAGAAGCAATTGTAGACGTTGCCCTCCTTTATGGCGTTGATGGAGGCCAGATCGGGGCTGTTCTTGATGAACTCAAGCCCTGTATTGTTCCCGGCTGCGCTGTTGGATATGAATATGTAATCGGGATTCCAGGCTATGATCTGCTCCAGGGGAACATTCACTGTGTTGCCCTCGATCTCAGAGGCGACGTTCCTGCCGCCGGCCATGACCAGGGGATCGTAATTGGGTTCGGTTCTGGTGAAGTCCCTTCCCTCTTTGGGATCATAGAATCCCGTTCCAGCGCCTCTGGAGGCGAAGTAGACCTTTGGCTTCTTCTCGGGATCGACATTCTTTGTCACCGATTCGATCATCTCTACCTTGTTCAGGGCGAAAGAGATCAGCTCTTCTGCCTCCTCCTCGGCATCCAGGGCCTCGGCGGCCACACGGATGCTATCGTAATAGCCATCCTCGCCGAAGTTCCATCCCGATCCGCCCAGGACCACTACTGGGCAGCCGATCTTGTCCTCAAAGGCCTCAGCATCCTTCAGATTTCCACAGAAGATCAGATCAGGCTTCAGCTTGGCGATCTCCTCGAAATAGATATCGTATCTGGTGCTGATCTCGGGAAGGTCGGGCATTCGCCCATCGATGATCGTCTCATAGCAGTTCAGGCATCCTTCAGCGACGTTGCCGAATGTCATGGGGCAGAGGCAGGATTTTGTGGCCTGCTCCCCGGCGATCAGCTTGTCCCCGTATCCCAGGGCGATTACGACTCTCGCCTCGTCCGGAGCTCTGGTGATTATCCTCTGCGGGGCTTCATCCAGGGTGATCTCCCGGCCCTGGGTATCGGTGAAGGTCTTGGGGTACGATGCCAGGGCAGCTGAGCTCATGAAAAATAAAGAGCATATCAGCATTGCCAATATTGGCTTCCAAAGGTTTCTTTTCTTCATCCATCTTCCTCCAATTCTTTACAATCAGATTGCCGGAGCACAACAGTCATCCGAAATCTGCAATATTACCTGGTTGATGTTAAATTATAGCTTGTACTTAAGACTTTTCGTTATTAATACATTATCATGATAGATAAAGTTTGAAATCTTATAGTGAAATTAGTTGAGCGCAGAGATCGACAGGCATCTCTGTTCTCCTGTGGACTGACCTGGAGCCACAATCTCCATTCAGCCTGTCTTTGCCTCTCCGGGGCGAGAGCGGCATGGGTCTGATTATGGGGCAGGCTTTCTGATCCCGGGCGGATATTCGAATGGCCGGGCCAGGAAGACAAGAGAATGCTTAGGGCGATTTGAGCAGAGGTCTCTTCCGGGAGGGCTGCCCTGGCCGGGTCTGCCCCCCGCTTTCAACTGGAAGTTGGAAAAGCACCCATGACCAGGGGGAGGGAAAGAGGGTTGAGAGCGAAGATGGCTACGGATTCGGAATCAAAAATCGAGCTTTCTGAGGCAGCAAGAGCCTCAATCGGCCTTGGCCAGGGCGCCCATTTTCGGCCTTGGCCCCTTCGTTTGGGGACCGCCCCGATGATGCTTATCATAGCCGGCATCAGGCCGTTTAGGAATATATCACACCACAGCCAGATCTCTCTTGGCCCGCCCAGAGAGGCTCTCGCGCATCTGCGCCTGCGAGGAGAGCTGGGCTCAGATCCACTGGATGCCTGCATTCTCTCTTCTGTGAGGTCTCCCGCGCCTCCTGGAGCCGGATCGTACATCACCTAAGCGAAAGATAGTAATAGCAAAAGGTCTTTCGAGAGGTTAGGTGGTTCCAGGAGGACCGGGATGCGCTCGAAGCGTCCCCCAATAGCGATTACTCCTGTGATGACTGACGCACTTTGTAAACAACTCAACGTTAGTTGGCGTACCTCTCGAAAATGGCCAATTTTTCGATATCAGTAGAAGGCGAAAAATGGCCGCCATTTCCATGGCTGAAAAGTCGTGGCCCAATTGAAACATGAGCTATATTTCGGAAATCTGAGATGATATAATAATATTTCCATGGCTGAAAAGTCGTGGCCCAATTGAAACCCTGGTTAAATCCATAGATGCTCTCATCATTTCGCCTGAGATTTCCATGGCTGAAAAGTCGTGGCCCAATTGAAACACGAGCGCTCCGACGATCATCGTTCTCATCTTTATCCTCCTGTATCCATGGCTGAAAAGTCGTGGCCCAGTCCACCTTAAGAATTTAACACTAATTATAAAATGCGTTTGCATTATATCTTCTCATCAATTTTCACATTGCTCGTTCATTTCACATACAACTAATGTTTGTATTGTTTCATTTCGAACCGATCAACGGCCAGCTTCAATTGTATCCAAGCCTCCCCGGCGTTGAGGGGGCCCAGGGCATTAGCGCGGGAGGCCCGAAAGGGCCGACTCGCAGCGCCCAGAAAAAACAGTCTGTATGGTCTCGAATCAGCCTTGATAACAGCCCGGATCTCTTAAATATTATTCCAGCCTTCAGCCAGGCCCGCCCGGAGAATTTTTGCATTAATATATCGCAATCCAAAACCATCAACATCCTCATTCCGATCTGTCTGGCTATATGGGGCCCCTTCATCAGCATCCTGGAGGGGCGACTCGCGGCGCCCAGAAAAAACAGTCTGTATGGTTTCGAATCAGCCTCGATGCTTCAGCCAGTCCCGTCCGGAAAATTCTCACATTAATATATCGCATCCCGAAACCATCGACATCCTCATTTCGATCTGTCTGGCTTCGTGGGCCCCCCTAACAAGCATCCCGGAGAGCCGAATCACAGCGCCCAGAAAAAACAGCCTTCATAGCTTTGAATCAGCCTCGATAGAGGCCGGGTGGAATTGATCGCTGTCCTTACTGGCCTCATCAAGCATGACCAGGACAGGATCATGATCATTGATCTGGGACCGGCGGATGGCGGAGCGGATGATAGAATTGAGTTCATCGGGGTTAGAGCGGAGGATTCCTCGCCCAAAGCAGTCATAGTCTGAGGCCATAAAACATATAATCATCATCTATCACTGCGATATCCGGCTGATTGAGCTAAATCGTACCTGCAATCAGTCCGGTCTGCAGCTACATTGATCGTGGCACAATTAATATATAGCCCCAGGGAGAAATAATAGAATGCAGGTATCTGGAGAGCAGGCACCCTATTTGTGCAGGGCCATTCGACCAGACGGATGGGTAAAATTATAACCGTTTTTCTAACGAATTTCGCACATCGAGGTGGTGTCCAAAACCCCGGGAGATGCGCGAAAGGCCAGCACATATCGATAATGGTCTTGAACAGAGATCTACTCTCTAAAAGTATTCATAAAAGTTGACGGTATGTGCGAAAATCGGCTTTTTTCCGATAGCAGTAAAGGCCGAAAAATGGCGGCTGTATCCATGTCTGAAAGGACGTGGCCCAATTGAAACACTTGATAATGGGAATATTGAAAACACTATTCCAATAGTATCCATGTCTGAAAGGACGTGGCCCAATTGAAACTTCTTTCTTTCTTGTTAAGGCGGGTAACATATTCCCACCGTATCCATGTCTGAAAGGACGTGGCCCAATTGAAACTTCTAATATCTGCAGATCGAAAGAAATGACCTTTAGTATCCATGTCTGAAAGGACGTGGCCCAATTGAAACTTCTTTTATCTTCACCTCAAAAGAACTATTATTTCTGTATCCATGTCTGAAAGGACGTGGCCCAATTGAAACATAGAACATGAGTCGTCCCATAATAGAGGGACGTTATTGTATCCATGTCTGAAAGGACGTGCCCAATTGAAACCGATTGCAGTAGAGGTTGCATCGAGTCCATGAACTTAATTTCCATGGCTGAAAAGCTGTGGCCCGGTCCACCTTATGAATTTAATACCAATTGTAAAATGTGATGACATTATATCTTATCATCAATTTTCACATTGCTCGTTCATTTCACATATAATTAATGTTTGTATTGTTTCATTTCGAACCGATCAACGGCCAGTTCCGATTGTATCCAAGCCTCCCCGGCGTTGAGGGGGCCCAGGGCATTAGCGCGGGAGGCCCGAAGGGCCGACTCGCGGCGCCCAGAAAAAACAGTCTGTATGGTTTCGAATCAACTTCGATTACAGCCTGGATCTCCTAAATATTATTCCAGCCTTCAGCCGGGCCCGCCTGGAGAATTCTTGCATTAATATATCGCAACCTAAAACCATCGACTTCCTCAGTCCGATCTGTCTGGCTTCGTGGGGCCCCTTCATCAGCATCCCGGAGGGCCGACTCGCGGCACCCAGAAAAAAAAACAGTCTGTATGGTTTCTAATCAGCCTAGATGACAGCCTGGATCTCCAGAACATTATTCCAACCTTCAACCGGGCCCGTCCGGAGAATTTTTGCATTAATATATAACAACCCTGAAACCATCAATATGCGATATTTTCTGAGGTTTTACAAGTTATAATACTTAAGTTCCAGCTCCAGGCAACTTATTTCCAGCAAATGTGCCATTGTTTTCCCTGTGGTGATATCGGGATGATCGGCCCTCACCGGTGAGACATAGGCTGCACTGTTTGAGTTGATAAGACATGATCAGGATAGGATTATGATTACTGACCTTGGGCCGGAGGATGGTACAGTTATGGGCAGAGCCGGATCTATCGGAGTCACTCCACAAGAATCAGAACGAGGAGCGATTGTCGTCTGATCGTCAGAAAAAGCAACCGTAACAGATTTAAACATTGAGAAATAAGAACAGAACTGCTTAATTTGGGAGCAGGCCCCCTGCCCAGCAGGGCCATCCGGGCCAGACGGATGGATTTCTGGGACGGAGAACGTCCCTGTTTCACGCACCTGGGTGGTGTCTGAAACCCTGGGAGGTGCGTGAAACGTCCGTGCATATCGAAAAAGCCTCTTTGACAAGGTCAACTCCATTAAGATATAGGTGTAAGTCAAGGAGGTTCGTGAAAATCGGCTTTTTTTCGATAGCAGTAAAGGCCGAAATATGGTGGCTGTATCCATGGCTGAAAAGTCGTGGCCCAATTGAAACTCTACCACTACCCGGCTTGCTCGCCAGCCTTTTTCGGTATCCATGGCTGAAAAGTCGTGGCCCAATTGAAACTTTACTTCTTGGATCATCCATACCACCGTCTCTTTTGTATCCATGGCTGAAAAGTCGTGGCCCAATTGAAACCGTAAGTTGGATTCTGACTTACCCGTTCTCCGGCTGAATTTCCATGGCTGAAAAGTCGTGGCCCAGTCCACCTTATGAATTTAATACTAATTGTAAAATGTGATGGCATTATATCTTATCATCAATTTTCACATTGTTCGTTCATTTCACATACAATTAATGTTTGTATTGTTTCATTTCGAACCGGTCAACGGCCAGTTCCGATTGTATCCAAGCCTCCCCGGCGTTGAGGGGGCCCAGGGCATTAGCGCGGGAGGCCCGAAGGGCCGACTCGCGGCACCCAGAAAAAAACAGTCTGTATGGTCTCGAATCAACCTCGATAACAGCCAGGATCTCTTAAATATTATTCCAACCTTCAGCCGGGCCCACCCGCCGGGCTGGGGCAGGGCAACGAGGACACGAGGTCTATCATCAAGGGGTATCTCATCGACCTCCTCTTTGATCTTATTTATGCAATCATGCAGATCTCTCATCATACTGATCGCCCGAGGCCGCACTTAAGGATGCAACAAAGGATATCAGTACGCAGAATATGCTTCTCCAATGGCTTCTTACGGGATCACAATTAACTATATCGTGTCGATTTGTATGAATTTCTGTCTTTGACGGATAATCAGGGTTCTCTGTCGTCCAGCCAGGGAATAAAGGCTCGCCACGGCATAGAAGAGGATCTTCCTCTGCTCTCTGATCCCTTTAGGGTGAGGCGATCGCACAGCATGATCCTCGCACCGCTTCCTTTTCTCTTCAATCCAGGCCAATTGTTATATCCAATGACGGGATACACTACTTTTAAATCATCGAATCGGTTTCATCTCTTCTGTAGTAATCGTAATAGCAGAAAGATGGATCGCAGGTGGCGGGATGAACAGGATAGTTAGGCGAGAGGAGATGGCAGGGGGCAGGATGGTCCTCAATGAGATTGAGGCCCCGAAGATCGCCCGGGTGGCCCAGCCCGGTCAGTTTGTGATGCTCAGGGCAAATGAGTCTGGGGAGAGGGTACCGATGACCATCTCGGATATAAATCCCGGCAAAGGGACAATAACCATCATATTCTCGGTAGCGGGCTGGTCCACTGCCCTTTTCAAGACCCTTCAGGTAGGAGACTCCTATGAGAATGTGGTCGGGCCCCTTGGCCGGCCCACTGAGGTGGAAGCAGCGGGCACAGCGATATGCGTTGGCGGGGGGACGGGGGTTGCCGTTCTCTATCCCATTGCCAAGAAGCTCAAAAACGAGGGGAGCAGGGTGATAAGCATCATCGGCGCACGAAATGAGGAGCTGATCATCCTGCGAGAGGAGATGGAGGCGGTCTCAGATGAGCTGCTGGTCTGCACAGATACAGGAACCACCGAACGCAATGCCCTGGTCACCGACCTATTGGCTGAGGTGCTGGAGAGGGAGACTCCGGATGTGGTGGTGGCGATCGGCCCGGTCCCCATGATGAAGAGGGTAAGCGAGATCACAAAACCTCTCGGGATCAAGACCACAGTCAGCCTGAATCCCATCATGATCGATGGCACGGGAATGTGTGGAAGCTGCCGGGTGGAGGTTGACGGCCAGATGAGGCTGGCCTGTGTGGAGGGGCCGGAGTTCGATGGCCACAAGGTGAACTTCGATCTGCTCATGGAGAGGCTGCATTCTTACCGGGATGAGGAGATGCAGGCTCTGGAAGTCCACGGGATCACTGAGATCCATCAGTGCAAGATGGAAGAGGAGGCAAGAAAAAAGGAGAGAGAGATGGTGCTGGAATAGGGCTGAGGATGAGAATGGCCGGAATCGGCGGCAAAAAGCCCTCAGCCATCCTCCAGCCGGAACTCCCGCGGCCAGAGTCCATCCCCCTCTGGACGGTCCAGGGGGATTGTGGCCTCATCCAGGCGAGACAGGATCATCTCATCCACCTCCGTCATCTTTATTCTGAAGACCTCAGCCAGGATCTCCTTTGCCGCCTGCAGCTCCAAAGCCATCTGATCTGCCCGGCGGTCGACGGGATATCTCTGGGGGCGAGCCAGCTTCCCCATGACAGCAGTCAGTCCTTCCATGCAGATCAACTACTACGTATAAGGATAAGTACCTTTGCTGAAAAACAATATCAATAAACCATTTTTACATAATAAAAAGTACAACTAAGATACAATTGACTATATGATGAAATCGCCGCCTTCAGCACTCATAGCAGGTGATTTCTGCAAGGGGCCCTTCCCTGCACTCTGGGGCAGGCCTGGGCGGTCATCTCTCAGCCGCCTTTCCGGTTTACATTGGCCTGAATTCGATATACAATATCTATATAAAGACATGTTTTGTATGAAAAATCTGCATAAAAGTTATAAACCTGCAGTGATATAAGGATCTCTGTACCTGCAACTCTTCGCTGATTGCAGGCTATCAAAACAAGATGAGGAGATAAATTGAGAATAAACAGATTTGCAGTAACTGTTCTGCTCCTGATGTTCCTGGTGCCAGGATTGGCCCTGGGAGATGGGGTGGATATGTACCAGCTAGGAGCTGATGCGACGAACTACGCCATGACAGAACTGGGATTCGAGAAGGGAGATGCCAACGTCCTGGCCGTCACCAATGCCGGATACCCGGTGATCAATGGCCAGACGACAGATTTATGCCTTGATGCTGTGATGGAGATCTCCGGCTGCACTCCTGGAAAGGAGAACCTGGCCAACATCCTGAGTGCCCCCTGGAAGCCCCTCTGGTTCGGCTTCTTCAATAAAAACACCGGAGAAGCTGTCTACATGAAGGTGAAGGCTGACGCCTCCGGCTTTGAGATCCAGGATAAGGATAAGATCGATACCGAGACCATCCTCGCCAATGTAGATAGCTGGGATCCGGGCAACTTCAGCCACATGATGCCCATCGCCAATATCTGGGCTCATGATAAAACCTCATACACCTTCATGAAGTCCGTCCAGCTCCATGACCACCTCTGCCCTGGAGTCTCCAGTGGCCTCCTGCTTGCGAAATATATGGAAAGGGAGCTCCCAATAGAGAATCCTGCCAGCCAGAGCTACTCAGTGATCGCTTGTCCCAACTGGTGCAAAGATGACTACTTCCAGATAGCCTGGGACTGCACTCCTGGAAAGAGCGGCCTCTTCGTCAAGTCCCTCACTGCAGACGAGACAAGCGCTTTGACCGAGAAAAACAACGGCACCAGAGTCGCAGGGATATTCATCCGCTGGGATGCATCATCCAAGTCCGGTGACGGCCTGGTCCTCGGGTTCAACTTCAGCAAGGCAGAGAGCATGAGCAATGCAGACATCTGGCCGAGCTGGGCCTACAGGCTAAAAGAGGACGTCGTCCTGATGGATGCCATCGACTCTCCAGAGGATTTCGTCTCCACCATCAAGGAGTTCAGCCTCTCGAATAACAACGAGCTTGTCGCCCTCCAGAGCGCTGGAGTCCATCCCCTGAAGGTCCTTGGAGTCTTAACCTGAGGGTTGTTGAGCCGACCATTTTTTCTTTTTTTTATGAAACTGCTCAATTCATGGCGGTTTTGGCATTCAGCAGCAGCCTTATATATATGAAATATGCATCTTTTGCTACTATAGTTGACATGATTCACATCAATTGTTAATCATTATGAGAAGTGCGCAGCGGCAGTGATCATGACCGGATTTGAAAAAGGGGATGGTGTGCAATATTGGCAGATACAATCAGGAAAATAGGCTTGCTGGAGCGGCTGGGCTTCGATATCTCATCTGGTTACTCGGAAGGCCGCAAGATCCTGATACTCTCAGCTCTTTTGATACTTCTTCTCATCACAGTCGGGGTGGCGATAACCTTTGGAGCCTATAACATCTCCATCGCCGATGTCTATCGAATCGTACTGGTCCATCTATCTCCCTTTGCAGATGTGACCGGCGTCACCAAGCTTCATAACACCATCGTTTGGGAACTCAGAATTCCCCGAGTCCTCCTGGCAGTGATCGTAGGCACAGCCCTGGCCACGGCAGGCGCAGTCTTCCAGGGCTGCTTCAGAAATCCGCTGGTCGAGCCCTATATCCTGGGCATCTCCTCTGGGGCTGCTTTTGGCGCTGCTATGGGCATAGTCTATTCCAGCTTTTTCCTGTCCATCCAGCTCTCTGCATTTATCTTTGGCTCTCTGGCCGTGGCCATGGCATACTTCCTGGCCCGCGTCAGGAAGGAGACGCCCATAGTGACTCTGATCCTGGCTGGCGTGATCATCGGTTCCATATTCTCTGCAATGGTCTCCATCCTCAAGTATATCGCCACAGATGCTGCCCTGCGGGAGATCGTCTTCTGGTTGATGGGTGGCTTTTATTATGCCACATGGGGCGACGTCCGCCTTCTCGCTCCGATCATGATTCCCTGTTTCCTGATCATGTGGGCCCTGGGCTGGAAGCTGAACATCCTCTCCATGGGCGATGACGAGGCCAGAGCCCTTGGAGTCAACCCGGAGAAGTACAAGTTCATCCTCATCACCCTGGCCACGCTTGTAACCTCCCTGGCAGTGTCCACAGTGGGAATTATCGCCTGGGTGGGCCTGATGATGCCCCATGCCACGCGAATGATGCTGGGACCTGATCATCGATATGTCATCCCTGCATCGGCCATGCTTGGGGGATCTTATCTTCTGGTCTGTGATACCATGGCGCGAACGCTCACCAGCTCTGAGATCCCAGTAGGAATCATCACCTCCATCCTCGGAGCACCATACCTGTTCTATCTTCTCAGGACCAGAGGCAAGGCGATGCTGGGATGACGCCAATGCTCGATGTCAAAGACCTTCACTTCAGTTATGGAGACACCCCGGTATTGAGGGGGGTATCCTTTGAGGTGAACGAGGGTGAGCTATGTGGCTTATTTGGCCCCAATGGCTGCGGAAAGACAACCCTATTCAAGTGCTGCCTGAACTTTCTGAAGTCCAATCGCGGGTCTATCCGTATGGACGGAAAGGATATCAAGAAATTGAAGGTCGAGGACATGGCCAAGATAGTGGCCTATGTTCCCCAGGAGCATAAGCCTCCGTTCCCCTATTTGGCCCGGGAGGTGGTCTTGATGGGCAGAACCCCCCGGCTGAATGGATTCTTTGGTATCAGCAGGGAGGATAAGATGAAGGCTGCTGAGGCCCTGGATCTTCTGGGGCTGACAGAGCTTGCCGATCATCCCTACAATCAGCTATCAGGAGGCCAGCGCCAGATGATACTGATGGCCAGGGCAATCGCCCAGGAGACGCCGCTCATGTTCCTGGATGAGCCGACATCAGCTCTGGACTTCAGCAACCAGATCAGAATCTGGAGGATAATGAGGATGGTCGCAGAGAGGGGAGTCACCATCCTGGCCTGCAGCCACGATCCCAATCACGTGAGCTGGTTTTGCGACAAGGTGGTGGTGATGAAGGACAACCGCATCATCAAGGAAGGATCCTCAAGAAATGTCATCACCGAGGAGACGATGGATGAGATCTATCAGGATGTCTGCTCTGTGAGGAGCTTTGGGGGGATAAGAGTGGTGCTGCCGAGGGATGTGGCGCTCCGGGAGGAGATGAGAGGCTTTGGAAAGAGGGCTGTGGGGATGATTGGGGCCTCTGATAAGGGTTGGGATCGGTTGCAGCGGGGCGGGAAAAAGGAGAGTGTTATCCTCTCTCAGACCCTGAGCCATCGATTGGGGGAGTGCGGGGTTGATAAGAGGCAGATCCGCTCTGGAGAGGCCTGAAGGCGCGGGATCTGAGGGAAAAGGAACAGTCGAGGCGGATCAAGAGACAAAGAAGGTGGGATGAATGAGACTGCTGAAGAAATGGCCGGTCTTTTTGGCTTGTGCATTCCTTTTAATGAGCACTTGCCTGGCAGCGGAGGGGACGAGGACAGTTGTGGATGGCCGTGGCGTGGATGTGACCGTTCCGGCAGAGATAGATCGGGTGGTGACCATCAGCGACGGCCTGATAGAAGGGACGATGTTGGTCTTGGGAGAGGAGGATAAGATCGTGGGCATAGGCTCCACCTGTCTTCCCAGGATCTGGAACTACACATATGAGAGCGTGAAAGGCGAGCCCATCGTCTATAAGGATGGGGAAAATCCAGTCAGCTTCCTGTATCCCCGTTTAAGAGAGCTTCCAATTGTCGCCAAAGGCGATGCCGCACCAAACTTCGAGGCCATAGCCGAGCTGGAGCCGGATGTGGTTATCCTGAGAGCAGGCGACTGCTCCTTAAGGTACAATGATGAGGCCGCCCAGAAGACCATATCCAGCTTCGAGTCTTTAGGAATACCCCTGGTGGTGCTCTATGCTCACAACTTCAATGAGGAGCAGCATAAGGACATCTCCACCATATCCGATGAGATCAGAATCATAGGCAGCCTATTTGGCAAGGAGGGCGAGGCAGATGAGCTGGCGGAATATCTGGTGAGCCAGGTGGATCTGGTGAGAGAGAGGACTGAGGATGTTCCAGAAGAGCAGAAGCCCGGAGTTCTCATCCTGGGGCTGTCTCCCTCTGCCCGGAAGGAGGGCGGTGCGGGACAGGTCTTCGGCCTGGATACCATAGAGTCCTACTTCATTGAGGATCTGGTTCACGCTGAGAATGCCTTCCGGGATCCGGGCTACTTCAAGACCCTTAATGCCGAGCAGCTTTTGGCCCTGGATCCCGATGCCATAGTTCTCTGCACTGCATCCGGATATCATCCGCCGCGAGAGCTCTATGAGGCCCCTTACTACCAGAACCTGCAAGAGCTGAGGGCGGTGCAGGACAGGAATGTTACTGCTCTTCCCTGGTCTCCATGCAACTGCGCCAAGCGGCTGGAGTATCCAATCGATGTTATGGTCATCGCCAAGGCTGCATACCCGGACCGATTCCAGGACATAGACCTGACCCAGTGGCTGCTGGACTTCTACCAGAAGGTCTATGGAGTGGACCGGGAGACGGCTGAAAAGCTGCGATCAGCCCAGTGGATGGACTGGACAACGGAGGAATGAATGATGATAAAGAACCGAAAGACGCAATTGCTTCTGCTTCTTCTGATGATAATGGGCCTCTCGCTGGCACTGCCCATCTCAGCAGAGGAGCACAAGACCGTAACCGATATGCTCGGACGGAATGTTGAAGTCCCATTGAGCATCGAACGGGTGATCGCCATAGATGATGGTTTTGTCGAGGGCATCATGTACCGTCTGGGCATCCAGGACAGGATTGTAGCTCTGGGCGCTCCCTGCTGCCGGACCGACTTCAATTACTCCTTCGAGACGGTGGACGGCCGCAGCTACGAATTCAAGAATGGCATGAATCCTGTCAAATACCTCATACCCGAACTGGTCGAACTCCCGGTCCTGGTCGAGGGCGCAACTGCCGTCAACTATGAGACACTCGCCTCCCTGGAACCGGATGTGGTCTTCCTCCGGGAGGGGTCATGGGCATTTTCTGCGGGATCTGATGAGAAGATCGAGAAGACCATCGCATCGATTGAATCGCTCGGAATACCGCTGGTAGTGCTGGTCGGCCCGCCATTTCAGGAGCAGCCAACAGTGGATCGCATCGGAGATGAGATCAGGCTGGTGGGTGAGGTATTTTCTCGAGAGGAGGATGCCGGTGATATCGCCTCTTACCTGGAATCGCAAATCGATGAGATACGCAAGCGTACCAAGGATATTCCAGAGGATGAGAAGGTTCGTATGATGCAGCTGGGGCTCTCGCCAAGGGCAAGGGAGGGTGGGGGTGCCGGCATGGCCTGGGGCCTGGATACCATAGAGTCGTACTTCATTGAGAATATTGCAAATGCCAAGAATGCATACGATGGGACGGGCGCCTTCGTTGTGGTCTCCACAGAACAAATTCTGAATATGGATCCTGATGTCATAGTCCTCCCGACCGCCCAGGGCTACCACCCGGCGAGCGAGCTGTATACTGCTCCCTACTACCAGAATCTACAGGAGCTTTCAGCAGTGAAAAACGGGCGCGTCTATGCTCTGCCCTGGACTCCCTACAACTGGGCAAAGCGCCTGGAGTATCCGATCGAGGCCATGATCATCGCCAAGGCCGCCTATCCAGAACGATTTGCAGACATAAACGTAGCTGAATGGTCTTTGGACTTCTATCAGCAGGTCTACGGCGTTGACGAGGCGACCGCCAGAGAGCTCCGCTCGGTTCAATGGCTCGACTGGATGGAGGAGGAGGGCTTCTGAAGGGAGTATCTGAAGAGAACTTCTGAAGAGAAACTCTGAAAGGAGATTCTGACGAGGGTATCTGAAGAGCTTCCGAAGAGAATATCTGAAAAGATAGTCTGAAGAAAGCTTCTGAATAAGATTCCAAAGAGAGCATCTGAAGAGAGGCTCTTATCCAGGGAAGGGCGAACGTGCGTGGATGCGAGTCTCCATCCACTTAATGGCCCTTCTCTAGATTGTGCGGGTAATTGTGCTGCAAGGTGAGATCGCCTGGGCCTGCTGGGCTCCCATAAAGAATGTGGTGAAGGTCTCTGTCAAGGGCAAGATCCCTCGATCCTGCCAGCCTCAACCCCCTCTTCTGCAGACCTCTGCATTGATTGGGATATGAACTCCTCAATCCTCTCCCTCAAATACGGCCGGCCCATGTCCACCAGATCGTAGAGAACATAGGTGGAGGGCTTATTGATCTCGATGAGGCGGCCCAGGTCGATCGGAGATCCGATGATTACGGAATCGCAATCGGCGTTGTTTATGGTCTCCTCCAGCTCCCTGATCTGCTGGGGGTAGTAGCCCATAGCAGGAAGAACCCTCCCAATATGTCTGTGCTGGATGAAGATATCCTTTAGCGATCCCGTGGCATAAGGGCGGGGATCGATTATCTCTGCGGCATTGTACCTCCTCGCCGCCACCATTCCCGCACCATAGGCCACTCCCCCATGGGTTATGGTGGGACCGTCCTCTACTATCAGCACCCTCTTGCCCGATATCATCCTTGGATCCACTGCCCTGACCTCTGATCCGGCCACCACCACCTCTGCCCCCGGGTTCAGCCTGGATGCATTGGCCTGGATGGCTATGATATCCTCCTCAGCCGCTGAGTTGGCCTTATTGATCAGGATGAGATCTGCCGCCAGAAAGTTCGTCTCCCCGGGATAATAGGATATCTCATGCCCCGGCCGGAGGGCATCGGCGACAGTGATCCAGAGATTTGGCTGGAAGAATGGGGTGTCGTTGTTTCCCCCATCCCATAAAATGACATCCGCCTCGCTCTGGGCCTGGTCTAAGATCCTCTGATAGTCCACTCCCGCATAGACTACCGTCCCTCTGTCTATATGCCTCTCGTACTCCTCCCTCTCCTCAAGGGTCAGATCAGCAGCATCCAGATCCGCCCGGGAGGAGAATCTCTGCACCGCCTGCCGGGCCAAATCCCCATAGGGCATGGGATGCCTCACCACAACTGCTCTCAGCCCGGCCTGGCGGATGATCTCGGCAATGTATCTTACCACCTGGCTCTTTCCCGCACCGGTTCTGACTGCGCAGACTGCTATCACTGGCTTTGTAGATCGGAGCATGGTATTTTTCAGTCCCAGGAATCCAAAGTCCGCCCCCCTGGCCAGCACCCTTTCCGCCAGGTGCATCACCTCCTGGTGGCTCAGATCGCTATAGGAGAGGATGCATCTATCCACCCGGCATTTGATGATTATCTCATCGAGGGCATCCTCCGGCCAGATGGGAAGGCCGGCCGGATAGAGGCTGCCGGAGAGCTCTGGAGGATAAAGGCGGCAGGCGATATGGGGGATCTGAGCTGCAGTGAATCCTACCACCTCAAACTGGAGCTGGCTGCGAAAGAATACATTGAAGTTATGGAAGTCTCTGCCTGCAGCGCCCAGGATGAGAATGCGCTCTCTCTTCTCGTTTCCGAAATCCATCAACATCCTCCATCGATATCTGGCCATCTTGCAAGGCCGGCAATGCACTCATAGGCTATTAAATGCTATTAAATAGTAGCCTCCTCTGATAATAATATAGGTTTTGTTTTGAATTATCATGGACCATTCCTGGATGGTGGACGCTCGGGATCAATCGCCGGGAGGCACTCAAATATCATAATCCGGGGTGGGGTTAACCTATCGCCAAAAGGCTTTTGATCTTAACAAAAAAAAGGAGCTCGGCTGAATTGAGCGATCTTTGATGAGAGCAGGCGGACGGCGCCTGAAGAGGCCTGCTCTGGCATGCGCAAAGATGGTGACATAAAAAATAAAAGAAAGAAGAGAGAGGGAGATGTAAGAAGAGAGAGGGAGATGTAAGAAGAGAGAGGGAGATGTAAGAGAAGAGAGAGGGAGATGTAAGAGAAGAGAAAGAGGGAGATGTAAGAGAAGAGAAGGGAGATGCAAGAGAAGAGAGAGAGGGAGATAAGAGAGACATGACCAGAAGAGCAATGGGAAGTGGTCGCCGGGGTGAGATGTATCTGGGGAGGGGCATCGACCCGGCCAGCGGCAGAAGCACTGATAGCGAGGTCATCTATGATGCCCGCAATCTGACCTCACATGGCATCATCGTAGGAATGACGGGCTCGGGCAAGACAGGCCTTGGAATCGTCATGCTGGAGGAAGCCCTGGCCTCGGGCATCCCCTGTCTGATACTGGATCCAAAAGGCGACATGGGCAACCTGCTCTTGAACTTCCCCTCCCTCTCTCCCTCCGACTTCCTCCCCTGGATCGACCCGGCTGAGGCCCGGAGGCGGGGAATCGAGCTGGAGCAACTGGCAATGGAGACCGCTGCCGGCTGGAGATCCGGGCTGGAGGAGTGGGGGATAGGCCCCAAGCGAATGCAGGAGCTTGCCGAATCCTCGCATTATGTCATATACACACCGGGCTCTGTATCAGGGATTCCGGTCAATGTGGTGGGATCGCTTATTGCCCCGAGGCTGGACTGGTCTGTATCCTCCCAGGCGGAGATAGGGAGGGATGAGATCGAGGGGCTGGTCTCCTCTCTGCTGGTGCTGGCCAGGATCGATGCCGACCCCATCTCCAGCCTGGAGCACATCCTGCTGGCAAATATCATTGAGAAGGCCTGGAGCGAGGGGAGGGACATGGACCTGGCCTCCCTCATCGCCCAGGTAAGGCATCCGCCCATGAGAAAGCTGGGGGTCTTCGAGATGGAGAGCTTCTATCCTCAAAAGGAGAGAGACCGCCTGGCCATGAGGCTCAACGGCCTGATCGCCTCACCCTCTTTTGCCGCCTGGCTGCAGGGTCCGGCCCTTGATATCGAGAGGATGCTGTTCAATCCCCAGGGCCTGCCCCAGGCCTCGATAATATACCTGGCCCACCTCTCCGATGCCGAGAGGGGGTTCGTGGTAACCCTGATCCTCTCCAAGCTGATAACCTGGATGCGAAGACAGCCCGGCAGCCCCGATCTCCGGGCGCTGCTCTACATGGATGAGGTATTTGGCTTCGCTCCCCCTACAGCCGAGCCGCCCTCAAAAAAGCAGATCCTGACTATTCTCAAGCAGGGGCGGGCTTATGGAGTGGGCATGCTTCTGTCCACCCAGAATCCTGTCGACCTGGACTACAAAGCGATGTCCAACGCCGGAACATGGATGATAGGCCGGCTGCAGACGGAGAGGGATAAGGCCAGAATCCTGGAGGGGATGAAGTCCGTCTCCGGCCAGACGGATATCAGGCTCTTCGACCGGCTGATCTCAAACCTGGGAAAGCGGGAGTTCGTGCTTCAATCAGCCAGGCTCAAAGAGCCAGTGGTATTCACCAGCCGCTGGTCGATCTCTTATCTGGCCGGACCTTTGGATAGAACCCAGATCGAGAGATTGGCCCGCAGCTTGGAGAAAGGAGGAGAGAGGACCTCCGCTGAGGCCTGGGCAATGAATCCCGCTCTCCAGGAGGAGACTGCCGGGGATGAGAGCCAGGTGGCACCGCGGGTGGATCCGGCCACTGCAGTCTACTATCTGAATTCATCTGCACCCTGGGCATCACAGGTCGGGTCTGTGCCCGGCGGGAGGAGGCTGGAAGCAGGCCTTGTCGCCCGCGTCCATCTCACATTTAATGACAGCAAAGCAGCAGTCAATCATACAGAGGAGTGGGAGGCGGTCTTCTTTCCCCTGAGCAAACGCTTCGATCCGGGAAAGGCGATAAACGTCGATTATGACAATCGAGATCTCTCCAGTCTGCCACCTGAAAAGGCCATTTACATCCTGCCCCAGGCAGATCTGGAGAGGCCCTCCTACTTCAAAGAGGTCAAGGCCTCTCTGCGAGAGCACCTCCTGAGGAATCGCAGAATGAGTATCCTCCGCAACCCTGCTCTGGGACTGTACTCCAGGGTGGGCGAGCCCCGGCCTGACTTCGAGAGACGGTGTGCTGCGGCGGCAGAGGATAAGGCAGACAGAGAGATGGCAAAGCTGAAAGATAAGTATGCAGCCTCCTTCAGCCGGATGAAGTCCCAGCTCAGCAATGCCGATAGAAGGGTTCGAGAGCTTTCTGCAGACGCCCGCCAGAGGCAGCAGGAGGAGATCTTTGGCGGTGCAGGCGATCTGCTCTCAGGACTTCTGGGCGGCCGGCGCCGCTCCATAAACCTGGGCCGGGCAGCTTCCCGGCGCTCAATGACAGTCCGCACTCAGGAGCGGCTGCGCTCTGCAGAGGAGAAGAAGAAGGAGAGGGAGATAGAGCTGGAAGAGCTCGAGAACAGGCTGGCAGAGGATATCTCTTCCATCTCTGATCGGTGGAAAGGCATGGCAGGTCAGATCGAAGAGATCGAGATTCCCCTGGAAAAGACAGACATAGATGTGGAAGAGGTGGGCGTCCTGTGGATTCCTGTGGGATAAACGAATTCTGAGCTGCTATGAGAGAGCGAGAGCGAGAGGAAGAGAGGGCAGTTGATATTGCCGCCAATGCCGCCTCTCGGGGGGGCTTTAGGATCCTGAATGCTCGATGCCATTGACCCCTCCATGAAAGCTTTGGTCCTGGTCCTTCTCCTCATCGCCATAAGACAGCTGGGGGAGTTCAAGCTCCAGATCTGGCAGATAGGTGATAGGTGAGAAGATGATAAGGTGAGAAGATGGTAAGGTGAGAAGATGGTAAGGTGAGAAGATGGTAAGGTGAGAAGATGGTAAGGTGAGAAGATGGTAAGGTGAGAAAAAGATAAGGTAAGAAGAAGAGCAAGTGGGAAGGTGAGAAGAGCAATGAAGGCGCTGAGGAGGCCTCATCACACCACATCGCCCATATCCTGATATTCTGTGACATACTTTGATATACTTTGATGTACATCTTCTCCCAGAAAATTCTGCAATATATCCGACAGATCAAGACCATTTGAGGAGAGGAGAGGAATGGCAGCAGAGAGTAAGAACGAGAGGGTCACCATAGGACTGATTCAGAGCACCATCTCCGAGGACAGAGAGCTGAACCTGAGAAAGGCCATCGAGATGGCGAGAGAGGCAGCGAAGAAGGGTGCAAAGATCGTCTGCCTGCCTGAGCTCTACCGAACCCGTTATTTTCCCCAGTGGGATGAAATGGATGCCTCAGGTCTGGCAGAGAGCATTCCAGGCCAGTCCACAGAGGCCTTCTCCGCCCTCGCCCGGGAGCTTGGGATAGTGATCATCATCCCGATCTATGAAAAGACGGAGGACGACTACTATAACTCTGCTGCTGTAATCGATTCCGATGGCAGCCTTCTGGAGACCTACCACAAGACCCACATCCCCTACGACCCCCTCTTTTACGAGCAGAGCTACTTCTCGCCAGGGGATGAGATCAGGGTCTATGAGACCCGCCATGCCCGGTTTGCCGTTCTCATCTGCTATGATCAATGGTTCCCGGAGCCCGCACGGGTGGCCGCCCTGGGCGGTGCCCAGATCATCTTCTATCCCACAGCCATCGGCCATATCACAGACCAGGGGGAGCCGCCAGAAGGAGACTGGCATGATGCCTGGGAGACTGTACAGCGGGGGCATGCCATCTCCAACAGCATATGCGTCGCTGCTGTAAACCGGGTGGGCAGAGAGGAGAGCCTGTGCTTTTGGGGAGGCTCCTTTGTGGCCGACTCATTCGGCAATATCCTGGCAAAGGCAAGCAGTGAGAGGGAGGAGATTCTTCTGGCAGATCTTGATCTCTCCAAGAACCAGTCCGTCCGGGAGGGCTGGGGCTTTTTCCGAAACCGCCGGCCTGATATCTACTGGCCCATCATCGAGATGGTGAGGGAAGCTGCGCCTGAGAAAGGAGAGGGGACCGGCCTGAAGAGAAAGCCAGCAAAAGGTGAGGAGCTCTGCCTGGTGGACACGCCCCAGCAACTTGGATTTCATATGCCGGCAGAATGGGAGGAGCATGAAGCGATCTGGCTCTCCTGGCCCTACGACCAGGATACCTTTCTTCAGATAGAGAGGGTGGAGGAGGCATACCTCGCCATCATCAAGGCCATACATAAGAGCGAGATCGTCAATCTTCTGGTCAGGGATGATATGATGCTCAGCGCCGTTGTCGAGCGGCTGAGAGAGTGGAATGTGGACCTGCGCCGGATCAGATTCCATGAGATGGATTATGCCGATGTCTGGTTCAGGGATTATGGACCCACATTCGTGGTGGCTCGTGGGGACGGCCCGGCTGGGGACAGGATCGCCATGGTCGCCTGGACATTCAATGCCTGGGGGGAGAAGTATCCTGGATTGATGAGTGACACCAAAATCCCCTGTCTGATCAATGACGACCTCAAGATGGAGTGCTTCGTTCCGGGAATCGTCCTGGAGGGAGGATCCATCGATGTGAACGGCCTGGGCACACTCCTTACCACTGAGCAGTGCCTGCTCAACCGCAACAGAAACCCAGGCCTTGGCAAAGAGGAGATAGAGAGATATCTGCAGGAGTACCTGGGAGTGAGAAAGATCATCTGGCTGAAGGAGGGGATAGCAGGGGATGATACAGACGGACATGTGGATGACATCGCCAGGTTCGTCGATCCGACCACAGTGCTCTGTGCCTATGAGGAGGATTCTGATGATGACAACTATCTGCCCCTCAAGGAGAACTACGAGCAGCTCTCTGGAGAGACCGACCAGGATGGTAATCCCCTGAAGGTCATCAAGCTGCCCATGCCCAGTCCAGTGGAGAACGATGGCGGCCGGCTGCCTGCCAGTTATGCCAACTTCTATATCGGAAATGATGCCGTCCTGGTTCCGCAGTTTCGGGATGAGAACGACCAGAAGGCATTGAAGATCATTCAGGGGCTCTTCCCGGACCGGAGGGCGGTGGGAATCGACTGCCGCGAGTTGGTGGAAGGGCTGGGTACCATTCACTGCATCAGCCAGCAGCAGCCAAGGGTTAAGTGAGAGGCAGGAATTGTGGATGGGAGGGGACAGGAGAGGGTTTTATTTCGCGAATTTCCATCCACAATAGCTTGCTTCTGCTCGGAAATATGCCTGTATAGGCGGGGAGAGCCAGGATAAGGGGTCCGCAAACAACTGGTGGGGAGATGGCACAGGACAGGGCAATCCCATAAATCCGTGCTGAGAGGGACCAAAGGTTGCAGGGGGGCATTGAGTTTGCTTTCTGGAGAGCTGAGCCAGCAACCAGAGGAGAGTCAACAAACAGAGGAGAGTCAGCAACTGAAGAAGAGCCAGCAGACAGTATTTTTAATAGATTTTCCAATCTGAAGCAATATGCAAAGTATCCTCCCTGAATTATATCAAATAAATTAAATAATCAGTTAACACAAGTTATGGATAGTATTAAATTCCATAAGGGCTGATGCTCCTCTGTGAGATAATATGATAAATAGAAAAACCTCATCATATCTGATAGCCCTGGGCTTATGCTTGATCATCGGCTTATCAGAAGGACAGGACTGGCTGGTTGGAGGTTATGTGAGCTCTTATGGTCCCTACGATGATCCCTCCATCTTTGGCTTGAAGAGATGGCTGGATTATCCCTATCCCACCTATTCTCTGTACACTGCAGAAGGATCAGCTTACTCCCTTCCCTATGCAGCATATACATACTATCCTTCCTACTATTACTCCGCCTCAGGCTGGACGCCCATTTATGGAGCGGGATGGCAAGTATACAGCAAGGACTGGGCCAAGACGCTGGAATATGCTCAGACCAAGTCCTCGATAAGGGTCTATCCATTAGGAGCAGTGGCATATACCCCCTCCCCGCCAGCTGCAACCACTATATCAGCAGGGCCCACCGATATGCAGACGGCGACACCGCCCGCAGCATCCACTGCAGCACCAGCAATACCGCCCACAGCACCCACTGCAGCACCAACTACATCACCGGCTGCAAGTGAATACTATTCTCCTGAGTATGCAAGCGCAGCCCCCCTCCCCTCCTCTGCTGCCGCCCCAATAACCACTCCAGAACCCTCCCCCGTCACTGCTCCCTCCGCGCCAACCACTGGGGATTCCACAGTCATAATAGTATCTCAGGGAATGCGCGGCTATCAGGTATTCCTGGATGGGGTCTACATTGGAACTGAGGGAACAGAAGGAGATGCCCTGGATGGAAGGTTCAGCTTCAAGGTCGTCGGAAACAAGAACCATCTGGTGAGGGTCTATGATGGTCAATCCAATTATCCCAAGATCATGTTCTTCGAGCCGGGAAGCACCAAGACCATCTATGTGGAAGAGGGAACAACGGCCCATATCTAGGCCGCCACCTTCCGCTGCACTCACTTTTTTGCCCTGAATGAGAAAGATTGAGTTCAACAATGAAAAAAGGGCGGCTGCCCTATCTATCAGCAAACTCTGCGGATCACCGGCCTTTTGCATGCTCTCAATATTTTTTCTGCCTTCAACTCGTCCAGCTTGCGTTTGCGCTTCATCTTCCTATCTCGAGCTTCGCTCATTAGCCGCATCCTTCACCTTTTGGAATATCTAGCTTCTACCTTCTACCTTATCATTTGTATTCGCCGACTCAATTTTGACCCCCCTATTTAAGGAAACGCCAGTTCGTTTTTGAC
>MTKW01003913.1_pt1 | contig 50221 bp, 51 predicted proteins | sample 1042761 | NCBI WGS metagenome assembly MTKW01 (sample SAMN06205366, study PRJNA360243) | anaerobic digester metagenome | biome: Wastewater treatment plant; feature: Anaerobic digester sludge; material: sludge; isolation source: anaerobic digester fed with sludge from wastewater treatment plant ... | reverse complement strand
AGTCAAGTTCTCTGCCACACTGATGTTAGGAAATATCCTGCGGCCTTCGGGGATTTGCACGATCCCGGCCCGGGCCGCTTTGTAAGCCGGAAAAGGCGCTGGCGAATCCTTAAAGCGGATCTGGCCTGAATAGCGCAGGGCGCCTGAAATCGCATTGATCAGAGTAGTCTTGCCTGCACCGTTGGCGCCGATGACAGTGACGATCTGTCCCTTTTCCACATTCATGCTGATATTGTGCAGCACCTGATTTCTCCCGTAGGAGACGCAAACATCATGTAAACTAAGATATGCCACCATTCCACCCCTCACTAAGATCCTAGATAAGCCTTCAAGACTTCCGGATCTTGCTGAACGCTCTCAGGATCACCGTTTGCAATTACCGCCCCAAAGTTCATGACCCACAGTTCCTCACAGATGCTCATCACCATGTCCATATGGTGTTCAATCAACAGAATCGTGATGTCGAGCTCTTTGTGAATGTGCCTGATGATCNNAAGAAGCAGCTCCGGTTTGGAGGCTAAGGCCCTTGCTATTTCCAGCTTGCGCTGCAAGCCGTAGGCCAGGTTTTCCGGCCAGACCTTTTCATAGCCGGACAGGCCCACCAAATCCAGGTAATACTCTACTTCTGAGGCAACCTCACGCTCGAGTTTCCACACCTTCGGCAAGCCCAGGATGGCTTCCAGAAAAGAGTATTCGCTGCGGCAGGAAGCCGCCATCTTAACGTTGTCGTAGACATTCAGCCCTTCAAAAAGCCTGATGTTTTGGAAAGTGCGGGAAATACCTAAATGAGTAATTTCATCGGGGGACTTGCCGGTGATTGCCTGATCCTTAAAGCGGATTTCCCCTTCCACAGGCGTATAGACCCCGCTGATCAGGTTGAACATCGTAGTTTTGCCTGCACCGTTCGGCCCGATGATCCCCGCCAGCCGGCCGCGCCTGAGCCTGATATTGGCCCCGTTGACGGCAACTACCCCGCCAAAGCGCATCGTAACATTATCCACATGAAGTATGGTACCTTGTTCGTTTTTCATACTTAACCCCGCCCCCTAGCTGCTGAGCGCTGACCGCGATTTCTGAACCAGTCCATCATCTGCCGCCCAGAGATCTCCCAGCGGCCGAAAAGTCCCGTAGGCCTAAAGATCATGGTCACAATAATGATGAACGTATAGATCACCATGCGCCATTCCGCACCAAAGTGCAAAACTTCCGGCAGCAGGGTGAGGGCGAGCCCCGCGGTGACTGCTCCTGTCAGGCTGTTAATCCCTCCGAAGAAGACAATGACGATCAGGCTGATGGAGCGGTTCCAGTCAAAGAGGTTGGGCTCGATGTAGTAAGTGGCAAAGGCCAGAAGCGAGCCGGCGACGGAACCGAAGACGGCGCTCAGGAGAAAGACGCTCAGTTTATGCTTAAATACGTTAATGCCCATCACTTGTGCGGCAAGCTCGTCATTACGGATAGCCAGCGAGTTGCGCCCAAGCTTGGTTACCTTAAAGTTTCTGGTGATCACCAGCCCAACCAGGAAAATGACAGCGACCAGCGGCAGGGTGACCGATGCCGGAATGCCGAAGACCCCCATGGAACCGCCTGTAAAGGAGGAGAAATAGATAAGGACATTCTTGATAACTTCTGAGAATCCATAGGTGGCCAGGGCAAAATAGTCATTCTTCAGTTTCAGGGTAACTGTCCCTATCACAAGCCCAACGAGAAGTGAAATCACGATCCCTATCAGCAGACCGATGCCAAAGGGCAGGCCAAATTTCGTATAGCCCAGGGCGGCGGCATAAGCTCCAATGGCCATAAAGCCTACCTGGCCAAAGGAAAGCAGTCCGGTCAGGCCCATCAGCAAGAACATGCCTAAAACCGCAATCAGGTTAATTCCAGTAAATATTAGAACGCTTGTCAAATAGGAACTCATGAAATTCCTCCATAACCTTACAGTTTTTGAGTTGTGGTGCCGCTGCTAAGCCCAAGCAATCCAGCAACGCCTTCCGGTTTGAACAGCAGGAACAGAATCATCACAGCGAAGGAGACCATTGGTGTCACAGCCCCGCCAATGTAAGCTGTAATCATAGTCTCTAACAGACCCAGCATAAAGGAGGCGATCACTGCGCCGCCCAAGCTTCCGAGTCCCCCGATTACTGTCGCAATAAAGGCTTTCATGACCAGTCCTCCGAGCTGAGGATAGACATTCAGGCTCATGCCCAAGAACAAACCGGATATTCCCGCCAGGGCCCCTGAGATGAAAAAGGTGACCGAGACAACCAGATCAATGTTGATGCCCAACAGATTGGGGGTAAACAGGTCAGTAGAGGCTGCCCGAATAGCAATTCCTATAGTTGTGCGATACAGTACATAAAGCAGAATTGCCAAGGCAATAACGCTTGCCCCTAACATGGCCAGGTTCACGACGGGAATCGTCAGGCCGGCAACACGCCAGGCGCTGGTCTTCAGCAAAGGCTTGTAGATGAAGAAGCGGCCGCCGAGCAAGGCTGTCATCAAATACTGAAGGAACATGGAAATTGCAATGGATACAACAAATAGATAAATCAGAGGACCTTCTTTATCCCGAATGGGCTTGAAACCTATTTTCTCAATAATAACGGCCAAAGTTCCTCCGCCTAGGATGCAAACCAGCAGCGTAGGCAGGAGCCCCACATTAAAGTTGTTGGAAAACCACAGTCCAAGGTAGGCGCTGAGCATGATTACGCTGCCGTGGCTGAAGTTGGAGAACTTCAAAATACTGAACACCAAGGCAAACCCTACCGCGATCAAGGCATATACTGAACCTAACGAGAGGCCATTAATTATCTGTTGAAGTAACAAACATTTCACCATCCATTCTCACGGTCAAAGGTGACCCGACTCCGCAGAAGTGCGGAGTCGGGATTTCTTTCACCAGTTTAACTCAACGCAGTTTTACTGTCTGACCGGCTCGTACAGGCCAACAGTGATGTACTCGCCGTCTTCGATCTTGATGACAGTTGGGATAAACCCGTCTGTTCTGTGGGTGACTGGATCGATAGTGTAGTTGAAGATCAAGCCTTGTACATTTTCAGTTTTTTCCAGCTCGTCGCGGATAGCCTTCGGATCAGCAGAGTTTGCTCTGCGGATAGCTTCCAGGGCAATTACGGTGTTGTCATGGCCGAAGAAGGCGTTAACGGTAGGATCTGTGCCGTATTTCTCGACATAGGCTTCGGTGAATTCCTTAACAGCTGGCAGATCGAATGCTACGTTGTTGACAAAGTAGACGTTGTTTGCAGCATCGCCGATGAGTTCTACCATCGGAGGTGTAAAGGAGTTTGGTCCAAGGATTACTACATCTATACCCATTTCACGTGCTTGCCTGGTAATTTGGGAAGCTTCCTGCAGATACTCGGGAACCAGGATGGCATCTGGATTTCTGCGCTGAATGTTGCTGAGCTGTGAACGGAAATCTGTATCTCCCCAGTTAAATGCTTCTCTTGCTACAATCTTGGCACCGTGTGCTTCAGCATATTTCACGAAAGCTTCGGCAATTTCATCGGCCCAGGCATTACCCTTGTTGTTGATTACAGCAAGGTTAGCGGCGCCCAGTTCGTAGATTGCGTAAGAAGCTGCTGCCTCGCCGTAATCCACACAGGTGAGCTGGGATGCGAACATATACGGCCAGGGCTCGGTAGGTGTCTTGGATGTAGTCCGTGCGTCACTTGCTTCGCCAACGATGGGAACTTTCAGTTGATCTGCAATTGGAGCCAATGCCAGGTTGAGGTTGGAAACCGGTGCGCCAATGACTACACTGACTTTGTCTTGGTTTGCCAGTCTTTGGTAGGCGTTGATTCCCTCTTGTACATCCAACTTGAAGTCATAGACTTTCAGCTCAATGGGGCGGCCCAAAAGTCCGCCGGCCTCATTGTACTTTTCTACGGCCATCTCAACGCCGCGGGCCTGGGACTGACCCCAGAGGGCGGTTGAAGCGCTAAGGTCAACGATAACGCCGATTTTAATTGGTTCTGCTGCAAAGACCGGCAGGCTGCCGAGCAGAAAAACGACTAGAAATACTGCTAATAGAGATTTTTTCATTTCTGTACACTCCTTCTTTTGATGATGCATGACGGACACAACGACAAAATACTCAGTAAGTCTATCACCCCTCCACCCCTCTTTGTGGTTCTCATTCCTATTGCATCAGTTCTGGTCAGCTAAGGCGATCACACGCCTGCTGTCAGCTGCATCGCGGGCTTTAAGCACAACCTCTGCTGCGTGGAACACATCAGCCAAGGAAATAGGCGGCGGTAAGTCTTTGGCTATGGTTGCAAAAAAGTCGGAGTAAAGATCCGTTTCTGGAACCTCGAGGCTGACCGTGTAAGGAGGCCGGCTGTCTGTGCAGACTGTTACGGTGCCGCCTAAGGTGCCGATGTCCCCTTCTGTCTTGACTTCCACTGTGCCTCTGGTGCCTGTGACAAAGTAGCGGCAGTCTCCGTGGGTGGGAAAAGCCGCGGGAGTGAGCCAGTCCACCTTGACCAGGCCAGTAACGTTCCCCTCAGCCCGGAAAATCAGCTGGCCGTGATCCTCGAACTCAGGATGTTCGGGGCAGCTGAGATTGCCAGCCTGGGCAGCGACTTCCGTAATCTTCTTCCCGGCAATCCACTGGAAGACATCTATGTCATGGATGGCCAGGTCCACCAGGATCCCGCCATGCTCTTTGCGGCGGAAAAACCACGCCTCCCTGTCCGGCTTGTTCAGCTTATGGGGTCTAAAGGCGGCAAAATTCACAATCTCACCTATACACCCTTGGTCAATAATTCGCTTGAGTGTCATCACTGGGGGATTGTAGCGTTCACTCAGGAGGACTGTAAACTTCGCCGCCTGTGAAGCCAATGCCGCGTTTTTCAGCGCCTCAAGCTCCCCAAGGCTGGTTACAGGAGGCTTGTCACACAACACGCTGATCCCTCTGGCCAGCGCCTGCGTACTGACTTCGGCACGTTTGGAATGTATATCAAAACATGCGATCACATCGGGCTTGCCAACCTCAAACATTTCCTCCAGGCTGGAATAGCCTAGGGTCTGATACTGGTTTGCAAAGGTGTTCCTGACGTGCTCATCCCGATCAAATATTCCTACGAGCTCAACGCCTTCGCTGTGCTTAACGCAGTCCAGCAAGTGATGCACGTGAAAGTGGCGGACACCTGCCAGTGCCAGTCTCATAGGAACACCTCCATTCTGCAGAACGTCTTTATATAGTCCGTAATTCAGCTGTTAAATGCGGCCTAGAGCAGTTGTGCAGGTCTTTGCGTCTTTATATGGTCCGTAATTGTCCTAAGATTACATCGGGCGGCCCCCCGATGTGAATGCTTGCTATTAATTTCACTGTCTTTACTATTCGATGCCTGTCACATATCTCCTTCTTAAAAAGAAAAGATTCGGGTAAAAAAAAGTCTGGGAAAAATTACAGCAGCCCCGCCGCAAGGGACGGGGCCGTACTTTAATGATCCTGTTTCTGCTGAAACGCGTACTCGTCACGGATTTCTTCTCGCTTCTCTCTTATGGCATGCCTTCTTCTTCTATTCTTGGCGCGAATCGCCTCCTTCTGCTCTTCCGGGAGATCCATGCGGAGCGTGTCATGGGAAGCCTCTAAGTTTTCGATGGTATTGACCACCTGTTCCCTGAGTTTATCCACATTATCACTGCGGTCATCCGGTTTTGGTCCTCTGGGCATGGCTCAACTCCTTTCCCGCATTTATGTTTTCGCCTTTAGGATAACCTCAGCACAGCGTTTTATTCCAGTCCTGCGGACGTCCTGCACACCGTCGGGCATTTGACTTGCCACAAAAAGTCAATTAGACTGATCGCAAGCAGACGCCTAGAAAAACTGGGCTCTGGCGAAATGTGTAATGAATGAAGCCGAATGAATTGAGAGGGGGAAATACATGAATAAACAGGCAAGAGCCAGACTGTGCCGAATGCTTGCAGCAGTGCTGCTCCTGGCGGTAATTGCGGCATCCCAGGCTGTGCTGGCTTCCGAACGTCCCACAGTCGCCCTGGTCCTAGGCGGGGGTTCCGCCAGGGGTTTCAGCCACGTCGGCCTGATTCAGGCCCTGGAAGAGCATGGCATACCGGTGGATATGATCGTCGGCACAAGTATGGGCAGTATCGTAGCCGGGCTTTACGCCGGAGGCTACTCAGTAGATAACATGACCGAGCTGATTACACAGCTGGAGTTCGGTTCGCTGGTGGATATTTCGGTGCCGCTGAGCGGCGGAATTGTAGACACCTCAGGCATCGAACACTATCTGGACATTCTCCTGGGGAGCAAGACCTTTGCAGAGATGCCCATTCCCTTCCGGGCAGTAGTGGTCAACCTAGGTACAGGCAAGGAACTCGCCCTTGCCGAGGGAAAAGTCAGCAAGGCCATCCAGGCCAGTATTTCCATACCGGGAATGTTTGCCCCGGTGCAAATCGGGGATCAGTTCTATGTAGACGGAGGTCTGAAAAACCAGGTTCCTGCCAATGTGGCTGCGGATATGGGTGCTGATGTCATCATCGCCGTATCCCTCGAAAAGGACTATCATGACCCGGACTACCGGAGGATTACGGATAATCTGCGCATGTCCATTACAGCCATGATTGAAGGCTACACCGAGATCAACACCGCCATGGCTGATGTGCTGATCGTGCCCGATGTAGGGCTGGATTCCTCCTTCGACTACCAAAGGGGAGCCTATTTTATCGAACAGGGCTACAAAGCAGGACTGAAGTACATGGACCAGATCAAGGCCGTGATCTTGGAGAAAGATCCGACCTTCAAGTTTGTACCTTACAAACAGCCTGGCTACTCCAGCGTACAGCTGCAGGCCATTGCCAAAGCGGCAGAGCGTTCAGCAGCTAACCTTCCGAAAAAGTTCACACTGAAGCCGGAGATTCGCTTCGACAGCGATTACAGTTTCCCCAAGATCGGGGCCAAATTCACCCACGGCCCTCTGAACTGGTTTGGCATTGGCTATCGCTACGGCTTTGATCCTGATAACGGCGGGCATGAAATCTTTGCCGACTGGGGCAGGGAAAAATTCGGTTCCATAGAGATCTACATGAGAAAGAGCCCCAACCTGGATGGGCCCACCTTCGGCGGCTCGATCCAGGGCAGGCTGAAAGAGCTCCTGCTGGAAGCTACATATGTGTCCCAGGGGCCAAAAGCCTGGCAACTGTCTGCTTCCAACACCAGCCTTCTAAAAACACCCCACGGTGTGGGCGGTCTCTCTGTGCGGCTGACGGGCCTGCGCCCCGAGTCTGAAGCGGTACCCATTGAAGACAGTCTGCTCCTCGCGGCAGCACCCCAGCTGCAGATCTTTCCCTGGGGTGAGAAGCAGTTTCCGGTCGGAATTTCCATGAACAGGCCCTACCTTCTCACAGGGCTGACAGTGGAATCACCCGTGACCGAGCTCGATCTCAGGCCCAGTTTCAGATTTGGCCTAGGCACCGAAATGAATCTTTTCGGACTCTATCCCAGCGATATTTCCCTCGGGGTCGAAGTGGATTCGGCTGCCACCGCCACCTGGAAGTTCGGCATCAAGGGAATCAGGTTCTAGGTTCGCTATAGGAAAGCTCCCTCCCAGCATCTGGGAGAGAGCTTTTTTTCTTTCGGCTAGAACTGATAGGTAACCGCCAGCTGAATGCGGCCTCCGTAAGAGGAGATGCTTTCCTCACCATAGGGCCTAATCAGGCTGAGCTGCAGCTGCACAGAGTTGGGGAAGCGATGTGTGTAGGCAGGCCTGATCAGTCCGCCCTTTTCCTTGAATCCGTGCAAGACCAGCACTTCCGCGGAACTGCTGGGACTGAAATCGTAGCCCAGGCGTCCATAGAGATAATGGGCGCCTTCGATTTCGCCAGGTTCCAGAGTGGCTAGATCAGGCATCACATAGGGTTCCATCAGCGAACCCTGGCCCCGGTAGATGTACTGGACCTGGGTCAACAGCCCATTGCCCAGGGGGAAAGTATAATCACCGCCGACAACTGCCTGCAGATACTTCTGGTTGACAGACAGAGGTATTCTAGCGACCTCCAGCGGATTGGCCCCATCCGATTCAGCAAACTTGGCTGGCCCTCCATAGGTTGCTTCACCCCATACCCCTACAGGCCCGAGGGTACCGGCAATTGCCAGACCCGCAAAGGTCTGCCGGCGGTACACTCCCTCAAAACTCGGTACAGGCACAGGACCTAGGTCAGGCTGGACGGTCAGGACCATTTCCAAACCAGGCAGCGGTTCGTAACCGGAATACAGGCTGGCCTGGACATCAAAACCGGCAATCTGAGTCTCGGCCCTCACAGCCCACTCAGAGTTTTTCCCAAGACCCCTTGGTTTTTTCGTATCCTCCATCGCCTTTAAGATCAGGGCAGCCTGAGGATTTTCAGCCATCATCATCTGTTTCATCTGATCATCGATTGCCTGGGGAGTAAAGAAGGGGACTGCCACACCGGTCACAGACCAGGAGGGACCGTAATAGACTGCCTGTGCAGCCCACAGCGGATTTCCGCTGATTACGCCTGAAGACAGGGCTTCCATGCTCATCCGGGCAAAGTAATTGGTGGGGTTGAAACCGTCGGCAGTACCCCAGCTGATCACTTGGCGGCCGATCTGGTAGTCGAAATCTCCGGAGTAGCCGCTGAGCCAAAGTTGATCCAGACTCAAATCGCCCTTCTTAGCCTTCCAGTCCCACCAGCCCTTGGTGGAAAAATGCAGTTTGGTTCCTGCCTCGAGACTGTCTTCCAGCACAAAGCGAAAGCCCGTCCGCGTCGAATCATGCACCAGTTTTTTGCTATCCCCGTCCCATTGCGCTCCGATGCCGGCATTGAGTTCGCCTGAGGGCACCACTGCCGCTGCCGGCACCGCCAAAATGAGCAGGAGCAGGACAGCCGCTGCAACTTGAATCCTTTTTCGCATCACGCCTCACCTTCCCATCGTATTTTCCAATTAACTAACGGCGCAAATTGCGTACCGTAAACACATCGTCGCTGACCTCGTCCTGGCTGAGCTCAGTTATCTCCAAGATAGTCCTGGTTCCCTGCACCTCATCTGCCATCACCAAATAGTGGGGAATATTCTCTCCAGACACTTCTTGGAAACGATCCAGAGTGAGGGTCTTTGCCAAAGCAGCACCAGTTTCATAGAACTGAATCCGAATGGGAACCATCTGCTCAATCCACACCCACATCACAATCTTCTCGTAGAGCTCATCAGAGCTTTCAGCCGTCAGCTCCAGCACATAGCAGTCCCTGCCTGCAACGGCCTCATCAGCCAGCCGCTTTACAGCATAGTCCCGGTCGTAATTGAAGCCTCCGCCAATTTCCTCATAGGTGAAATCTGTGCCCATAAAGGAGTCCCCGGTCATGTGGGAGGCTATGCGCCGCTCGCGGCCCAGGGCCGGCATATAAAGCCACATCTGGCTCTCCTGCCCCTCTTCATTGATGGAAAGGAACTTAGTTCCCCGAACATCGGCCGGGGCCAAGTACTCCAGGAACTGCTTATCCCCTGCCTCGTCGCTCTTTAGGTAAACCCGGACTGAATAGGTGCGTTGGGCCCCTCTGGCGTTTTCGGTGATTAACGTAAGTTCTGCCGTGCCGGAACCGGTTAGAATGCTGTCAAAACCTAAATCATCAAGGATTTGCCGGCCTGTAGGTTCCTGGGCACCGGCCGCCCCGGCAGAGACTGCGGTCAGCAGCAGGATTAGAAACATCGCTAAGGTACGTTTCACTTTACTACCCCTTTCCAAGTTTCGTTTGGTTAGATAATTGATCACCATGGGAATCACAAGCAAAGCCGCTAGCGAACTGACGATCATAGTTACTGAGATCAAATAGCCGAAGACTGCAATGGCCCTGAAGTGCGAAAAGGCTAGAACCAAAAAGCCGGCGATCAAAGCGAAAGCATTGAAGAAAATTCCCCGCCCGGCGCTGGAGCCCGCTTTGCGCAGGGCGGTTTTTTGATCCATGCCGTCGGACAGCTCCAGGCGATAGCGGCTGATATAGTGGACCGCGTAGTCAACACCGATGCCCACAGCGATGCTGGAAATAACACTGGTTACAGCATCCAGGGGCAGCTTGGCAAAGCCCATGATGCCGAAGTTAATCAGCACAGTAAAAAGCAGGGGAACCAGACTGAGCAGGCCAAAGGAAACAGATTTCATCATCAGGGCCACGATCAGCCCTACCGTTATCGAAGAGCTGACCAAACTGGAAATCTGGGTCTGCACATAGCGGTTCATCAGGCGCATCATCACCAAGGGAGTACCGGTCAGACGGACGCTGATGTCGTCTCTTTCGCCATAGCGCTCCGCCAAGTAGTCCTCCACTTCGCTGATCACGTGGCCCATGGCACTGGCATCTAGAGTCTTCATCCGGGCTGTGACCAAAGCCTGGCTGTAGTCGTAGGTTACCAAAGTCTCCAGGCCGCTGCCGCCCTGCATGGAAAAGAGCAGAAGCTGCTGGGCGATTCCTTCTCTGGTGTCCGGAACCGCATAATAGTCCGGATCGCCGTCCCAGAGGGCCTGGTTGAGCTCACGCACCACATCCGCCATGGAAGTGGCGTTGTTAATGGTATCCCAGGAATTAAGGTAATCTTGGATATGGATCAGTTCATTCACTATTTCCGGTTCTTTCATACCATCTGGGATCCCGGTGTCCACCACAACCGAAATCTGCATACTGCCGCCGAAAACGTCCTCAATGACCTTTGTACCCCGCCTCACCGGGCTGGATTCGCTGAAATAATTGACAATGTTGCTCTCTAAAATCACCTGTGTAGCGCCGTAGGCAAAGATGATCGTCACCGCGATCACTGCAAGAAGCAGGCTCCGCGGATGATCGATTGCCAAGCTGCTCAGCGCGCCCAGAAAGCGGCTCAATAAGCCGCCTTTGCTTCCTTCTTCCGGGCTGTGCTCAGCCTTGGGTTCTTTGACCAGAATCAGCAGCGCCGGAACCAGGCTCAAAGAAAGAACCATAGCGAGAAAAACCCCAATGGCAGTGAGCACCCCAAAGTCCCGCATAGGCTGGACAAAGGCGGTGATAAGCGAGGCAAAGCCTGCCGAAGTTGTCAGGGCCGCCATGACCACAGGCGATGTGATCACCCTGAAGGTCTCGATTAAGGCTTCCCGTTTGGCCATTCCGCCTGCCAATGCTTCTTTGTACTTGTTGAGAATATGAATGCTCGAGGCAATGCCCACAGTCACCAAAATCACCGGCATGACCATGGTAATCAGGGAGATGGGGATCCCGCGGGAAATCATGATGGCTACCGTCCAGATCACACTTGCGCCAACTGTAACCAAAGGAATAAGTACACCGAGTATTGAGCGGAAAATAAGAAATAAGACGGCGCCAATCAGGATAATGACGAAGGGAACCAGTACCAGGACATCTTGTTTCATGGCCTGTTCAGTGTAGTACATGATGTAGGAGTCCCCCACCATGTGGATTTCCTCAGGACCGCGATAGCCGGCAACAATCTCTTCAATCTGGGACAGCACCGGGCCTGGTTCGGGCAGATCTTCGAGCTCCAGAAGAAGCGCCGCTCCCCTGCCGTCCGCCGTAACCAAGACCCCTTCATAGGGACTGTTTAGAATATCTGTTTTGAACTGTGCAATCTCCTCAGGGGTGACAGGCAGCTGTTCAGCCATTGCCCCAATTTCGATGCCGAAGAAGCTGCTTTCCACAACCTGTGCATTAAACGGGCTTTGCACATCTGCTACCCCCGGCAGAGCCGTAAGCTCTTCCTCCAGGCTGGCTATCTTGCGCAGGGTTGACGACGTAAAGATATCATCGCTTTCGATCGCGATAAAAAACAGTTCCTGGGAGCCAAACTCCTCTGCCACAGCCTCCAAATCCAAAAGAACCGGATCGTCATCAGGGATCATGGCGTTGAAACTGGCGTCAAACTCGATGCGAGGGAAAACAGACAGCGCCCCCAGGGTGATCGCGATCACCACCCCAATCACTAGCCAGGGACGATCCAGAACAAACTCAATCCATCGTCTCAAGTCAACTTCACCTCTCCTACCTTGAGAATCACATTCAGTGCATCCAATGATTCGGTAATGATCTTGTTGCCCGGATTCAAGAGCGACTGCACTCCAATCCCGAAGATGCCGCTGAAAAACAGGCTGGCAATAGTCTCAGGGCTGTAGCTCTTGCCCAGTTCGCCCATGACCTCTGCGGTAAACACCTCTGCGGTGATTTTGTCCAATATGCCGGCGAAGATTTCCCTGACCTTGCCCCGGAGGGGTTCCGACCACAACGCCAGCCCCACCAGATCGTACATAACGCGAAACAGATCCGTATCGTTTTCAAGCACTTCCTGATAGAGACGGATTATGCACTCCCCCTTTTCCCGCGGTGACATTTCCGGTTTCAGGTAGAGCTGCATGTAATCGTAGTACTTGTTGGCCACACGCCGAGCGACCGCCAGGAGCAGGCCCTCTTTGTTCTCGTAGTGATAGCTGATCTGGCTCACCGCCACCCCGGCTTCCTGGGCGATCTGCCGCAGGGAAGTCCTGGTATAGCCCTCCCGGGCAATAACTGCATAAGCCGCATCAAGGATTTTCTCCTGCTGACTTGCTTCCAGCACAGCTTCACCCCCTTCGGTCGGACGACCGTTCGAATCTACTTCCTATTATACCATTCCCTGCAATATATGCTAGACTTTTTCAAAAAAGGAATACCGAACCGGAACCACGAATTTAGCTGAGAGGTGTAGACTATGAAGTATTTCCTGGGTATCCGGCTGCCCAAAGATCTGGAAGCAGCCTGTGAAGAGTACCGCCGCGCCTTCAGGGCACCGAGGACTGCGGCACATATCACTGTGATTCCGCCCTTTGTGTGGGAAAGGGACGTCCAGGAACTGTTTATTGGTGTCGAAAAGGTCCTCCGGGAAGTTGGGCCCTTGAACATCAGCGGAAGCGGAATCGGCTCCTTTGGCACTAGGGTGCTCTTTATTAACGTGAATCTTACGCCTGAACTTAANNCGGCCCTACCGCCCCCATATTACGCTGGCCACCCGCCTTAATCCCAGGCAGTTCAGCACGTACCAGGACAAACTGGAGGGTTTTGACCCAGACTATTCCTTCCTGTGCTCAAATTTGTGCCTCTTTCACTTTACCCAAGAAGGGCGCTGGGAGGAATATGCGAAGATACCTTTAGGAGGCGGGCTGCTGTAGGACGAAGAAAATCTCAAGGCAGAAGCCGCCATTGTCTTCTAAAACAGAAAGTATATGTATGAAACGCCAGGCAGACTGCTTGGCGTTTTGCTTGTTTTGNNGAGGACACAAAGCTGTTCTGCTCTTGTAATCAAATGCTTTATTTGGTATTATCTTACTAAGAAATTGAAGGGAGTGTTTTTATGCAGGCCTCGAAACGCTTGACCGAAAAAGTCACCTGGGTTGGCAAGGTTGACTGGGAGCTTGAGAAGTTCCACGGAGACGAACTCTCCACGTACAGGGGTTCTTCCTACAACTCCTACCTGATTAGGGACGAAAAGGTTGTGCTCATTGACACCGTGTGGCTGCCCTATGACACAGAGTTTGTACGGAATCTCAAGGATGAAATCGACCTTAAGGAGATTGACTATATCATCATTCAGCACGCCGAAATCGACCACAGCGGAGCTCTGCGGGAGCTTATGCGGGAGATTCCGGGGACTCCCATCTACTGCACCAATAACGGCAGGAAAATCATCCAGGGGCATTTTCACGAAGACTGGAACTTTGTCACCGTAAAGACTGGGGATACACTGGATATCGGTGAATCCACCCTGACCTTTGTGGAGGCGCCGATGCTCCACTGGCCGGACACCATGTTTACATACATGAGCGGCGAAAACATCCTCTTCAGCAACGATGCCTTTGGCCAGCACTATGCTACTGAGACTCTCTACAATGATCGGGCCGACACCTGCGAACTGTATGAAGAAGCCATGAAGTACTATGCCAATATCCTCACACCCTTCAGTGCACTAGTAACCAAGAAGATTAACGAGGTATTGGCCATGGAGCTGCCTCTGAACATGATCTGCACCAGCCACGGTGTGATTTGGCGAGACAATCCAGCGCAGATTGTCGAAACCTACCTAAAGTGGGCCAACAACTACCAGGAGAACCAGATCACAATTGTCTACGACACCATGTGGCAGTCCACCCGCCTTATGGCTGAAGCGATTGCCGCAGGTATCCAGGCAGAAGATCCGGATGTAGTCGTCAAAGTCTATAATGTGGCCAAGAAAGACAAGAACGACATCGTAACAGAGATCTTCAAGTCCAAGGCTATCCTGGCCGGATCCGCCACCGTCAACAACAGGTACCTGTCCGGCATGGCGGGACTTTTGGAAATGGTTAAGGGCATGAAGTTCAAGAATAAGAAGGCTGCCGCCTTCGGCAGCTACGGCTGGAGCGGCGAGGGCAACAAGCTCCTCACAGAAGACTTAACGGTTGCAGGCTTCGAAATCGTCAACGAAGGATTCAGGACCCAGTGGGTGCCTGATGAAGAAGTACTGGCCGCCTGCCAGGAATACGGCAAAGAGTTCGTCCGGAGCCTCTAAGAGTCAAGTGCACCCGAATCGGGTGCACTTTTTTGCCTCATCAAGGCGTTGACACAAATTAGTAGTTCTCTGCATACTCCTCATAGTAAGCACGGGGATGGGCGCAGGCCGGGCAAATCTCAGGGGCCTCGGTGCCTGTGTGTATGTATCCGCAATTGCGGCATTTCCAGCGAATGGGCTCTTCCCTGTTGAACACTGTGCCGGCTTCCACCCTGGCCAGAAGCGCCAAGTAGCGTTTTTCGTGCTCCTCTTCCACTTCGGCGATTTCTGTAAACACTTCGGCAATTTCGTCGAATCCTTCAGCCTTTGCTGTTTCCGCGAACTCCCTGTACATGCTGGTCCACTCGTGGTTCTCACCAGCCGCGGCATCCTTTAGATTCTCTGCGGTGCCTTGAACTACGCCCAAGAACTTAGACAGGCGTTTGGCATGCTCCTTTTCGTGGAGGGCGGTCTCTTCAAAAATGCCGGCAATCTGATTATAGCCCTCTTTTTTGGCGGCGCTGGCATACCAGTCATACTTATTGCGGGCCAAAGACTCGCCTTTAATTGCTTCCCATAGATTCTTCTCTGTTTGTGTTCCTTTCAGGTTCACATCAATTCCTCCTTTTCTTTCTCTGATCTTCTTCAGCAAGCTTGACAAAGTTCCTGCCTGACTTGGATTATCTGAATAATGATAATCTTTAATGTTAGTGCAGGAAATCCTTGGATAATGACGAACCTATTAGGGATACTTTCAACTGTTCATGTGGAGGACATGTCATGCATAACAAGATGTGGAGCCGCGTGACCGGAATCTGTATGCTGATTTTGCTTCTCGCCTCTGCAGTACCGGTCAAGGCCGGCCAGTATTATATAAACGAACTTCTCGACGGAAATCCCCCCCATCAAGTGTTGAAAGAAGGGCCTACAGTGCGAGTAAAACAGCCAGGTGTGCCAAAGCCTGCTCCCAATGAAGCACAAGAGCAAAGTGCGGCAAAAACAGAGCCGCAGCGCCGCGGCAAGGTGGCCTTAACCTTTGATGACGGCCCGGATGCCCACAATACCTCCGCCATTTTAGATGTCCTCAAGGACGAAAATGTCCTGGCCACGTTCTTTGTCGTAGGGGAGAAAGTACAGCGCTATCCGGCGGTTCTCAAACGCATCTTTACTGAAGGACACCTAATCGCCAACCATTCCCGCACCCACGCCGACTTTGCCCTGCTGACCAATGAGGAAATCATTGAGCAGGAGCTTAATCCCACATCGAAGGCAGTAGAAAAGCTGACAGGGTTTTATCCAATGATTATGCGGCCTCCCTACGGGTCCCTCCGCCAGGATTCCGTAACCTATCTCCGGGAACAAGGCTGGCGCATTGTCCGCTGGTCACTGGACACCTTTGACTGGGACAGCACCCGCAACAAGCCTGAACAGATCCTCAGCCGCATTCAAACTCAGCACCACAACGGCGCAATCATCTTGATGCACTGCAACGGTCCCGCAACAGTCCGGGTGCTGCCGGACATAATCAAAAGCCTGAGAGACCTTGGCTACGAATTTGTAACCGTGACGCAGCTGTAAGCGGATGCCATCTAATTGCCTCCACATAGCTCTCTGCCACAGAGGAACCGGTATGCACAAGCAAAGCCTCCTTGATCTCCTCCTGGGCCTGCACTTCATCGAGAATCTTTGCCAACGGCCTTTNNCCGTCCATCTGGTTAACGCACATACCCTGCAGTGCAATCAGAGTTACCCACTTTCTAATCTCCCGTTCCCCCAGAAGCACCAAGGCCTGCTCCACAGTAGCGATCCTGCTGCGGCGAGCAAAGATGGCAGAGTTGGCGAGCTTAAGCAGGTTGTATGTAAGGGACACGTCCATCGAGATCGTGCGTGCCAGTTCGCGGTAATCCAGTTCAGGCAGGTTGGCCTGGGATACAAGCTGCATGTAGTGCAGCTCCAACGGCGAGAGGCCGCTGGTCTGCAAAATCTCAGGCCGCTGGAAGAAGTAACCTTGAAAATAGGTAAAACCCAGATCCACAGCTAGATGGAACTCGTCCCAGGTCTCAACTTTTTCGGCCAAAAATGCGCAGTTTTTGTTCGCAAGGACTGTCCTCAGCTGGCGGATCTCAAAGGGGCCGGTTGAGCGAAAATCAACCTTAACAATGTCAGCCAAGTCCAGCAGCGGTTCCCAGTCCGGGGAATAGACAAAGTCATCCAGGGCAATTCGATAGCCGGCAGTTTTCAGTTCCCGGCATTTCTCAATAATCTCCACCGTTGGTCGAATCGTTTCCAGAAGTTCCACCACCAGATACTCTTGGCGAAACAGCGTGGCAACCTCTTCTTCGATCAGCCTGGCGGAGAAATTTATGAAGGCGGGATAGCCTGAAGTGATTGTCTCCAGGCCGAAGTTTTGAAAGGTATCAAAGATTACCTTAGAAGACGCTTCATCATCTTGAACCTCACCGGAAAAAGCGTTGATCTTTCCGCCTCGATAAAGCAGCTCAAAGGCGACAATTTCTCTGTCAGCATTAAAAATCGGCTGCCTCGCCAGAAACACATCCATGCATTCACCAAGCCCCATTTCATATCCGTAATTATTACCGAATCCACATTTTCTTCAAGGCCGATTGTTTTCCTCCTGGAGGAATGACAAGGAATGAGGAAAAATTCAACAGGGATTGAGGTGCAGATGCAGAAGTGCCAAGTACGATAGAAAAGTCTGGGAGGTTGCATGATGACAGCAGCACAAGGGCTCATACGTATCTTTTACAATGGCAAGTTTATCACGCTAGACGAGAGAGTTCCGGAAGCGGAAGCTATGGCCGTGGCGGGGGACAGAATTCTCGCTGTAGGCAGCTATGAAGAACTCAAGGCCATTGCCGGCAGGTGGGCAGAAGTCCATGACCTAGGCGGCCAGGTGGCAGTGCCTGGTTTTAACGACAGTCATATGCACCTGATCAACTTGGGCCAGGGCATGGACGGTGTAGACTTAAGCAAAGCACGTTCTGTTTCCGATCTGGTTCGCCTGGGCCAAGAGTATCTTCGCCAGAACCAAGACCGCGCCTGGATCATTGGCCGCGGTTTCAATGAGGAGACTTTTGCAGAAAAGGAACTGCCTGCCAAGGAGGATCTGGACAGAATTTCCCGGGATCTGCCTGTGTTTTTCACCCGGGTCTGCGGTCACATTTGCGCGGTAAACTCCAAAGCCCTGGAACTGGCGGAAATTAATACGAACACCGATGATCCTCCAGGGGGGAGCGTAGATCGTGCTTTGGAGACTGGAGAACCTACCGGAATCTTGCGGGAAAATGCCATTGACCTGGTGAGGCGTAACATCCCTTCCCCCACCGTTGAGGACTTGAAACGGGCGATCCGGAGCGCCAGCCGCCTGGCTGCCTCCTTGGGGCTGACAACTGTACAAAGCAATGACCTGCATGGAACCCGCACGTTGATCAACCGTCTGGAGGCCTATGCCCAATTGGCGGAAGCCGGTGAGCTGCCCATCAGGGTGGAACTGCAGGCTACAATGCCGACGCCGGAGGAACTGCGGGCCTATTTAGAGCTGCGGAAGGCCCATCCCACCTTGGGCGGCAAGGTAACATTGGGACCTTTAAAGCTTTACACCGACGGTTCCCTGGGCGGACGCACAGCCGCCCTCACCCGGCCCTATGCAGATGATCCTGCCACTTCCGGCCTGCCCATCTTTGCCCAGGAGGAGCTGGATGAACTGGTTGCCATCGCGGCAGAGGCCAACCTGCAGGTTGCTGTCCATGCCATTGGCGATCGGGCCATAGACATGGTAATGGACAGCTGCGAGAAGGCAAAGCGTGCCCAAAAAGACTGGACTGCCCGCCCGCGGATCATCCATGCCCAAATCACCCGCCGCGATCAGCTGGAGCGTATGGCCAAACTGGGTATCGTCTGCGATATTCAGCCAATTTTTGTCCCTACTGACCTGCATTTTGTCGAAGCCCGGGTCGGCAGAGAGCTGGCCGAGTTCTCCTACGCCTGGAAAACCATGGCTAGACTTGGCGTTCCTACCGCCGGCGGCTCCGACAGCCCGGTGGAACCCTGTAACCCGCTCTGGGGCATGCACGCGGCTATCACCCGCCGGGACCAAAGCGGCTATCCCGAGGAAGGCTGGCACCCTGAGGAGCGCCTGACAGCAAAAGAAGCCCTCGCCCTCTTCACTGCGGGCTCAGCCTATGCGGCCCATGAGGAAGGCATAAAGGGCTCCTTAAGTGCAGGTAAACTGGCAGACTTCACCGTACTGCCGGAAGATATAACTCAGGTGGATCCGGATCGCCTGCTCACTATGAAAGTGACGGCAACCTATGTGGGCGGCCAAATTGTGTGACGGACTGCCCCTCAGTGACAATTCTGTAGTACACCCTGGCAGTTATGGCATACACAAAGGCATAGAAGAGGGCAAAAACCAGCGCCGTACCTAATGTGCACCAGGAGAACAGGGCGATGTTGGTCAGGTTGAAGACGGCCAAAAGCTTGGTAATGAACCTGAAGGCTGCAGCGACATGGATCACGGCAGTAATCAGGGGCAGGAAGAACACAGTCAGCACTTGGCTGCGAATCGATTTTTTCACTTCTTCCAGGCCCATGCCCACTTTCTGCATGATCTCGAAGCGTTCTTTGTCTTCATGGCCTTCTGTCACCTGTTTGTAGTAGATGATCAGCACAGTTCCCATGATGAACAGTGTACCCAGGAACAGCCCTAGGAAGAACAGGCTCCCGTAGAGAGTGTAAAACTCATCCTTGACTGCATCAACGGACTCCACATGGCTGAAGGAGGCGCCGCCGGGGAGGTTGGAACGAATATCCCGGTAAACTGCGGCGGTGTCTGCATCCTCAGGCAGATCAAAGCCGAGGAAGTGGCTGATCTCCGACCGCCTGCCAGAAGATGCGGTCTGGGCCTCGTAGAGCTCTGCCAGAACCGACAGGTCTGATACGATCACATAGTGGCTTTGGGCAAGGGTTACCTCGTTCGAAGCGGCTTCGAATTNNCTTCCCCAATCATCCTGCTGTAGTCTTCGCCTGGGATAAACGCAAGGAGCTGAGCGTTGTCGTCGAGAAAGCTGACGGTTGACACTTCCGCAGTAAACTCCCCATCCTTCTCCCGGCCTAGAAACACCAGACTGCGATACTCCAGCCTGTTTTGGGGCGCAGCCCCGTGCTTGGCCAGCACCTCAGACACACTGCGGTTTAACTGATCAACAAACTCATCTGTAACCTCGTAGGAAGAAATCATGATCTCCCTGGGGTAGCGGGTCCTGAGAACATCTTCAATGCCGATATAAAGCGATACCGTCGTGGAGAGGGTAACCAGGACCATCGTGGAAAGGATGCAGATATTGGCCAGCCCCACCGCGTTTTTCTTCATACGGTAGATCATGCCGGAAAGCGCTGTAAAGTGATTGGGCTTGTAGTAGTACCTTTTGCTCTTGCGCAGCAGTTTCAGGAAAGTGATGCTGCCTGAGGTAAACAGGGCGTAAGTCCCAATCATCACCAGCAGAACCGCCATAAAGAATAAGGCCAGGGCCGCGATGGGCGATTCGGTTGTCCAGGCAATGTAGTAGCCGGACCCCACGGAGGCCAGACCCAGCGAGGTGAGGAGCCACTTCGCCTTAGGTTCCCTTTCCCCCACCTGCCCGCTCTTCAAGAGCTCAACTGGCCTGGCCAGGTGGACCTGCCACAGATTCCAAAGCAGGGTCACAAGGTAGATGCCTGCAAAGAGCAGCAGCGCCGAACCGATGGAAGCAGCAGAAATTTCAAAACCCAGCCTCACTTCAAAGCGCAAGAGCTTGGGCAGCAGCAAAAACATGGCCCTGGACAGGATCACTCCCCCTGTCAGGCCTGAAACGACGCTAAGCAGGGCGATATAAATGGTTTCATACATCATGATGCGGGCGATATGCTTTTTCTCCATGCCCAGCACCTGAAAGAGGCCAAATTCTTTCTTTCTGCCCTTGATCAGGAAACTGTTGGTATACAGCAGAAAGATTACAGAAAAAATTCCCACCACTATAAAGCCAAAGGACAGCATGGTCCGGACCTGGGCTCCGCCGGCCATTTCCTCCAATCCCTGATTCACTGCCAGGGAATGCATCAGATAGTACATCGTCACAGCAGCGATGCTGGTTAAGATGTAGGGGACATAGACCCGGGAGTTCTTCTTGATGTTTTCATAGGCGAGTCTGCCATAAAAAACCTTACCCACGGCGCACACCACCTGTTGCAATCATTGTCAGGGTGTCGGAGATTTTCTGGTACATCTCTTCTTCCGACAAAGATCCTTTGTAGAGTTGGTGGAAGATCTCCCCGTCCTTAATAAACAGTACGCGTTTGGCAAAACAGGCAGCCTTGGTGCTGTGGGTGACCATGAGAATGGTCTGCCCCTGATCATTGATCTCCCGAAACAGGCGCAGCAGGCTGTCGGTGGCCCGGGAATCCAACGCGCCGGTGGGCTCGTCGGCCAGAACCAGCTGGGGTCTGGTGATCAGTGCCCTGGCGATGGCGGTCCTCTGCTTTTCACCGCCGGATACTTCATAGGGATACTTGGCTAAGATGGGCTCAATCCCCAGCTGCCTGGCGAGGGGCCTGAGACGGTTCTCCATCTCATAGTAGGGAGTGTTCGCCAAAACCAAGGGAAGCAGGATATTATCCTGAATGGAAAATGTGTCCAGCAGGTTGAAATCCTGAAAGACAAAGCCAAGATTGTCCCGGCGAAAAGCTGCAATCTCCCTGTGGGGAAGACCCAGGATGCTGGTACCGTTGAGCAGCACTTCCCCCGCTGTAGGCCTGTCTAAGGTGGCCAGGATGTTCAGGAGGGTTGTTTTCCCTGAACCCGATTCCCCCATAATGGCCACATACTCGCCCTTTTCCACCCCGAAGGAGACGTTAGTCAAAGCCTGGACCTGGCTTCCTCCAAAACGGGTGGTGTATACTTTCTTGACATTCTTCACCTCTAACAGAAGCATAAGCTTACCTCCTTCCAAATCTCAGGCCCAGTATAGCAAAGGGGGGAAATGCGCTGCCATTTTTTTGGCTTACACTTCCCCGCCCAACCTTACATTCTGGTAAGAATCGAAAACATCCACTGTATCGAGGCCAATTGTCACCTTAGTCCCTTTCCCCACCTCAGATTCAATGGCAATGGTGTGGGAAAGTTTGTCGAGAACTTTCCTGCATAAATAAAGCCCGATCCCGGTGGCCTTTTTCTCCAGGCGCCCGGTGTAACCTGTGAACCCCGGTTCAAAGACTCGGGGCAGATCCTCAGGGGCGATCCCAATTCCGGTATCTTCGATGGCCAGGATCTTGCGTTTCCGATCTTCAAGGTAGATGGAAATGGTCCCTGCCTTGGTGTACTTAAGCGCATTGGACAGAACCTGACCAATGACAAAGACCAGCCACTTTTCGTCGGTCAGCACTTCGCAGTCCAGTTCCTGATAATCCAAGCGGATCTGCTGGCGAATAAACAAGCTGGCATAGCGCTGCACCGCCTGCCGCACGATGGCATCCAGGCTGTGGCGCTTGAGGACTAGGTCTGTAACAGGACTTTCCACCCGTAAGTACTGCAGCACCATTTCCACATACTGCTCGATCTTAAACAGCTCCAGCAAGAGCTCCCTTGAGTCTTCATCATCCTGGGCCTGCAGCACCAGGCGCATAGCAGCGATGGGGGTTTTAATCTGGTGGGCCCATAACGTGTAGTACTCCACCAGGTCCCGCCGCCGCTGCTCAGCTGCAAGAGCCTCCCTGCGCTTTTCTTCCGACAGCAGCCTGAGCAGCTCCTGGTAGTCTCCTTCCAGGAGGCCCTGTGGCCGGGGAAGGTCCGGAAGGGCCTGGGCAATGCTCTTTTTCAAAGCCTGCAGCACCCGGCGTCGCCTGCTGAAGGCCAGCAAATCAAGTACGATAAAGATAGAACCGNNAGGAAAAAGACAGCGGCAAAAACCAAGATAAAGACGGCGAAACAGACCAGAGCATTCCAGCGAAACTGCAAATAGGCTTTTACTGTCTGTACTCTGCTCATTTCACCTCATACCCCATACCTTTTTTTGTGGCGATAAAATCTGTTAAACCTAGGGCTTCCAGCTTGCGCCGCAATCTAGTGACATTGACTGTAAGCGTGTTGTCATCTACATAGCTGTCTGTTTCCCAGAGCATCACCATCAGTGATTCCCGGGAAACCACTTTCCCCTTGTTTTCCATCAGCATCTTGAGGATTTTATACTCATTGCGGGTAAGTTCAATCCGGTCGCCCTGGAAGGTCAAAGTCGCATCGCTGGTGTTGAGAATTGCCCCCCGGTGTTCCAGGAGATTGGTCTGTCCGGCGAAGTCATAGGTGCGGCGCAGCAGCGCCTGAACCTTGGCTGTTAGGACAGACAGATCGAAGGGTTTGGCCAGAAAGTCATCTCCGCCCATGTTCATGGCCATCACAATGTTCATGTTATCTGATGCGGATGAGATGAAGATAATCGGGACTTTAGAGAGTTTGCGGATTTCATTGCACCAATGGTAGCCATTGAAGAAGGGGAGGGAAATGTCGAGCAAAACAAGCTGGGGATCGAATGCTGCAAACTCAGACAAGACATCGCTGAAATCAGTCACGCACGCCACTTCATAACCCCAGCTGGCAATATGTTTTTCCATCGTCTTGGCGATGATCGGGTCATCCTCCACAATGAGAATCCGGTACATAGCATAGACCCCCAATATTCTTACATAAGCCTACTCAACTCTGCAATAAACTCCTCCACAGCGCTTTCCTTGGTTGCCCAGGATGTAACCAGGCGAATCAGCGAACGGTCTTCATCCACTTTTCTTTGCACCTCAAAGGAGTAGTTCTTTGCCAACTCCGCGATAACCTCGTTCGGCATTATGGGAAAGAGCTGATTGGACGGGGAATGGAGCAAAAGCGGGCAGCCGAGCTCAATCAGGGCGTCCTGGATTTTCCCCGCCATTCGGTTGGCATGTTCTGCCAGCTCGAAGAACAAATTGTCACGGAAGAGCTCCCGGAACTGAATTCCCAATAAGCGCCCCTTAGCCAGCAGAGCGCCCTTTTGCTTGATATGATAGCGGAAGTCTTCCTTCAGGCTTTCGGTTATGATCACGAGCGCCTCTCCGATCAAGGCGCCGTTCTTGGTTCCGCCAATATAAAAGGCATCAACCAGGTTAGCTATCTCTTCCAGAGTCAAGTCGTTCTTGTCTGAGGTCAGAGCTGAACCCAGCCTGGCCCCGTCCATAAACAGCAGGAGGTTATGTTCCCGGCAGACGTTGCTCAAAGCTGCAAGTTCTGCCTTGCTGTAAATCGAGCCCACTTCTGTGGAATTTGAGATATAAACCAGCTTAGGCTTGACCATATGTTCGTCTGCATGATACTCCACAGCTTCTTTTACATCGGCCGGCGTCAGCTTGCCCTCAATTCCTTCCTTCGTGATGATCTTATGCCCTGTCGCCTCAATGGCACCTGTCTCATGCACTTCAACGTGGCCGGTGAGAGGTGCAATCACTGCCTCATGGGGCCTAAGGAAGGCCGAAATGGCAATAAGGTTGGTCTGGGTTCCTCCCGGTATCAGGTGGATGTCCACATCCTTCCGCCCTATTTTCCTTTTGATCAGCTCAGCTGCTTCCAACGTAAACTGGTCCAGGCCGTAACCTGCAGCCTGCTCTAGATTTGTCTCAAGCAATGCATTCAGGATTCGGGGGTGTGCCCCTTCACTGTAATCGTTAGTAAAACTGTACATCTAACTGGCCTCCACTTGATATAATCTCCTTTTGTCTTCGCCGCCTGCCCAGGAAGACCTCTTTTCACGACGCTGTGCAAGATAGGATTCCTGTTTTCGTCAAATTGTGTGAGGGACTGTCCCTCCCCCGCAAAGTATAGGCAAGGGAGGGATTAACCTGATAGGCAACAATCTTACTCCGCAACAGAATGTTGTATCCACCCAGACCCATGTCCACGAAGTGCAGGGCAGCACCATGATCTTCGAGGAAATTCCTCACAACCACCGCTTTTCGGGCATGACCAGCGAAGTCATTCCTGTCGGCGATGACCACATTCATGTTTTCCAGGCCGACACTGATTTTACCAGCCTGCACCTGCATGAAGTGGCAGGAGTTACCGGGCTCTCGATCCCGGTTGGCAACGGCAGGCACGTCCATGCCATGTCCGGCATTACTACCCTCAACCGCGGCCATGTACACCAATTTGTCTTCGCTACGCTAATTGACGATCCCCTGAGAATGTAATCCTCCCCATCCCAAACAGAGCCCTCCTCTGTTTGGGGTTTTTCTTGTGTCAGCCCGTTTCCCCTTCCCCCTTTCTTACGCAGGAAAAAACTGCCCGCTGCAGAAGGATTAACATATATCTAATAGGAAATGAGGGGATTATTATGCTCAAAATCGCCATGCTAGGCGCCTGGCATGTCCATGCTCCTGACTATGCTGCCCAGCTCAGGGCCCATCCAGAAACAGAGATCGCCCTAGTATGGGACAATGAACCAGCCCGGGGCGAGAAGTTCGCCCAGGAGCTCGGTGTCCCGTTTCAGGCAGATCTGTCCACGGTACTCTCAGACCCGGAAATTGACGGCGTTGTGATTAATACTCCAACCAACCTCCACCGCGAGGTGATCATTGACGCTGCCCGGGCCGGCAAACATGTATTCACCGAAAAGGTTTTGACGCCGACCCTCGCTGAAGCCCAGGAAGTTGCCGGTGTGATTAGGGAAGCCGGCATCACATTCACGATTTCCTTCCCCCATCGCAGCATGCCCCACAACCTCTTTGCCAAGGAAGCAGTGGAAAAGGGCTGGCTTGGTGAGATTTCCCTGCTGCGCATCCGCAACGCCCACAACGGCACCGTCGCCGGGTGGCTGCCGGAACATTTTTACGACAGCGAAGAGTGCGGAGGCGGGGCCATGATTGACCTGGGCGCACACGGCATGTATCTCAGCGCCTGGCTGCTGGGGAAACCGCAGCGCATTTCATCTATGTTTACCCATGTGACTGGCAAGGATGTAGAAGACAATGCTGTCTGCGTAATTGAGTTTGAAAACGGCGCCACAGCGATTAATGAGACTTCGTTCTTGTCTGCACGCAGTCCCTTTTCCCTGGAGCTGTACGGAACCAAGGGCAGCCTCTTTGTCGGCGGTCCAGAAGGGAAAGTACGCCTAAACACGTCGGAAGTCCAGGGCGAAATCAGCGGCTGGATTCAGCCTGATCAGCTGCCCAAAGCACTGCCGACACCTATGGAACAATGGATTGGAGCCATTTTGCATGGTGAACCCAACCATTACGATATCCACTGTGCTGTGGCATTGACTGAGCTCATGGACGGGGCCTACCGTTCGCACAGCCTGCGCCGGCAGATCCTCTTTCCCCTGACCTAAAATCAAATCGTCTGGAGGCAGCTAATCATGCCCGACATGCTAGTTAAGCTCTATGACCTGCCCAAACTCGACCCGATCCTGCAGCTGATGGAAGAGCAAGGGATCACCGTACGCAGGGGAATACCTCCAGAAAAGCACCTGGTGCTAAACTGGATTCGCGAAAACTTCTACGAAGGCTGGGCGAGCGAAGCTGATGTCGCCTTTACCAACAAACCGAGCACCATCTTCTTAGCCCAGGACAGGGACACAAAAGCGATTGTAGGATTTGGCTGCTACGAAGCTACTTATAAATGCTATTTCGGACCCACCGGGGTGCACCCCGCCTATCGGGGCAGGCAAATCGGCAGTGCCTTGCTCTTAGCCTGTCTCCACGGCCTGGCTGGCCTCGGCTACGCCTACGGTGTTATCGGCGGCGCCGGCCCGGTTGAGTTTTACAAAAAAGCGGCAGGAGCCATAGAAATTCCTGATTCTGTACCGGGCATCTACCGCGATCTTCTCAGAGAATAGGGGCATTTGCCCCTATTCTACAGGCCCAGCTTCTCAGCGTTCTTATAGTAGATCTTCTCCAAAACTGCATCCCCCAGGCCGATCCCGTAGATTTTCCAGCGCCCCTGCCCCGGAATCCCCGATGAGGAGTAGTCAAAGTACTCGTTCCAAGTTTCCAGAAACTCAAAATAAGGCTGATAGTTGAAGGCATAGCCTGCAGCAGCGTCAGTGCCAAACAAAATGCGGTCCTGATGCCGTTCAAAAAAGCGCCTGGCCGTATAGGGCTGCCGCCCAAACTCATTGATGCGGGCGGCGATGTCAATATACATGTTCGGGTACTGGTCCAGCCACTTACTGACAACGCCCAAGTTTTCGCTGTAAGAGCCCCCATGGGCAATGATAAAGGTAGTTGTGGGATTGTCCCTGATCATAGCTTCCTGCTGTTCCATAAGCTGTTCAAAGGTATAAAGCCCGGGGCGGTAAAAGGACCACTCCGGAACCCTGGACAGTTCTTCAAACCTTTCGTTGTACCTGTCAACGGGTTTAAAGAAGGCCACAGGATCGGCCACATGGTGCAGCACAACCAGGCCGAATTCAGCTGCGGCTGCCCAAATCACCTGCAGCCTAGGATCATCCAGAGCAATGTACTTTCCACTCTTGTCCCTGTGGGAAAGGCTGAGGTCCTTCCAAAATTTAAGGCCCCGGACCCCCTTCCCCTTTGCCTCCTGCAATGTGCGCCTGACATACCTTTCAAAACCGGGCTCATCAAGCCTGGTTACATCAACGGAACTGAANNGGCTGTATCATAGCCCTCGGTATAATCTTCTCCGAGAACCAGGGACCCAAAGTGGGTATGAACATCAATCACGGGAAACCTAGGTTTGGTGACCTTCACCCTTTCAGTCACAAGTTCACTGCGGGGCATATACTCCTCTAATTTAAGGCTTTTTGTCTTCACATTCTTCACCTCGTGTTTGGCGAGCTCCACCTTTACCTGGAATATTCTGCGATCCGCTCCCTAACCCTGCCTGCCCGCTGCAGGCAAAGGTCTTTCAACTCCCCGGGATCAGAGAGGGACCTGCCCCTCGATCGCCGCCAATTAGGTCAGTCAACCGAGGGGCAGGCCCCATTCACTAGATTAGATGTAGGGATACTGTTCTTCCGGACTCTTTAGCCACTGCAGCGTTCTCTCCAACAGATCACGATGCCCTTGCTCTTCCCGCTGCAGAAACATAAATGCTTCCCGCTCCCGCTCAGAAGTGGCTTCCTGGGCCATTTTCCGATAAAAATCAAGGGTCTTTTCCTCAAGCGCAATTGCCTGCTCGTAAATCGCTATATAGTTCGGGTCTTTCACTGAGTTGGCAAAGAACTCTTTTGCCCTTTCCACAGTGGTACTGGCCACCGTTTCATACACACCTGATCCCTTAACCTGCTTCAGAAGCTGGTAGTGTTTTTCTTCCTCCTCTGCCAGCCTTTCGAAAACCTCCCGAAAACCTGAATCCTCCATCAAACTTGCCTGCTTCAAATAGTACGCCTTGCCCTCCTGTTCAATCTGCATGGCATAATCTATTGGGTGCACAAACTTCACCTCACTCTTCTTTCTGGACTTCTAAGACCTGTGCAATTTCCACAGGTTCAATGCGGAAGGGAGCCCCATGGCCTTCGAAAAATCCATGTTCCTCGATCAGATGGATATTCAAATCTGACCAGATCACCGACATGCCCGTCTCCAAGTTCTTAAGGCGGGTGATGGACTTGCTCGCCTGGACGTTGTCGGCAAAGGGACAAAGAATGCTCCCTTTGTGCTCCTCCCGCTCTACTTCGAACTTGCCGTCCACAACCTTAGCCCCTTGCCCTTCCTCGGCCTGTTCTGAAAAATAGCGCATCCGTTCAGCAATGGCCCGAGCAGTCAAACCCAGCGGCTCCAGCAGAAGCCTATCCTGGAAAATGATGTCGGCAAGGGTGCGCAAGTCGGTGCCTAGAAACTGGTGGGCTGCCAGGAGACCTGAACGCATATTATCCTCAATCCGCTTGAGGTCCGGTCCTTGTTTCATATTTCATTCCCCCTAAAACTCATCAAAGAATATGGCACTGCGGTCGAAACCAATCTTTGTCAGCACATTGACACATGCGTTGATCATCCCCGGGCTGCCGCAGAGATATGCCTGCCTGTTAACTCCATCTGGCACATGCCGAGCCACAACGTCTGTAATCAGCCCAGTTTCGCCCTCCCATTCATCTTCAGGCGCAGCCCCGGACAAGGCGGGGATGTACTCAAAGTTGCTGTACTTCCGCTCTAATTCCTGGAAGAAATCTACGTAGTAAAGGTCCCGCCTGCGCACCGCACCAAAGAAGAACTTCATCTTCTTATCCAAATTCTTTTCCAGGATATCCAAAACCAAAGAACGGATGGGCGCAAGTCCGGAACCTCCGGCGATGAAGATCAGCTCATCTGCACCGTCCCGCAGGTAGAAATCTCCGAAGGGACCGGCAAAGGTAATCTCATCTCCTTCACTGACATGTTCATGCATAAAGGTGGTGCAAATGCCGCCGGGCACCAGCCGGATAATGAGCTCCACGATATTCTTCTCGGACGGAACAGAAGATATAGAATACGCTCGGCTGACTGCCTCCCTTACTTTGTCATAGGGTTTGCTGTCTATTTGGATGTACTGGCCTGCTTTAAAGTCGATCGTTTTCGGTTCTAGCAGCTCAAAGCGGAACTGCTTGATATCATGGGTGAGCTGGACGATTTCCGCGACCCTGGTCCGATACTGTTTAATGTTAAACAGCTCTTCTGGAATCTTGATTTTCAGATCCTGTTTGACCTTCACCTGGCAGGCAAGGCGAACCCCTGCCTCCCTCTCCTTTTCCGAAATATAGGGTTCTTCCGTGGGAAGAATCGGTCCCACACTCTCCAGCATAGTCACTTTGCACAGGCCGCAAGTGGCCTTGCCCCCGCAGGCAGAAGGAATAAATACCTTTTGGCTCGCCAAAGTCGAAAGCAGGCTCGAACCGCCCTTGACCTCAAAGCGGCGGGAGCCGTCGTTGATGTCGATGGTACAGACACCATAGTTGTTGAGCCGGAAATCCGCCAGTGAGACCAGGCCCGCCAGGACTGTTGCCAGGACAGACAGGCTAAGCACTGTAAACAAAACTGTCATAGACCTCACTCCGTTTCTAATCAGCTAGCTGCAGTTGCCTGTAACACTACATCACCATAAAAATTCCGGAAAAGCCAACGAAAGCCAGGGCCATAATCCCGGTAATTATGAAGGTGATGGCCGGTCCTGCTAGGCCTGGAGGCAGTTCATTGCCGGCCATTTTTTCCCGAATGGCAGCCAGTGCAGCAATGGCCAGCCACCAGCCTAGTCCGCTGCCGATGCCGAATAGCACAGTCTGCAGAAAACTGTAGCTGCGAATGATCATAAACAGGCTGATACCAAGAATAGCGCAGTTTACTGTAATCAAAGGCAGGAAGATACCCAGCTTCATATGCAGATCTGTCAGGTAGCGGTCCATAAACATTTCAATAATCTGCACAGTGGCTGCTATAACTATGATGAACAGCAGGTAGCGCAAATAGTCGAGCCCCAGCGGAACCATCACGTAGTGGTAGAGGAGCCAGTTAATTACGGTGGTAAACACCATGACCAAAAGCACTGCCTTCCCTAAACCCGTCGCCGTTTTGTATTCCGACGAAACGGAAATAAAGGAGCACATGCCCAGGAAATTCGAAAGCACCATGTTGCTGGTAAAAATCGATGCAAGAAAGATCACAAATGGACTGATAGCCGGTGCACTACCCACGCTTTCCACCTCCAGCCTGCTTGCGTGCGACAACGTTGTTAACGATCCAAATCATCACCCCGACCAGGAAAAACGCGGCAGGGGGCATAACCATAATGGTCCAGGTTTCGAACCCGATAAAGTTCACGTCAACGCCGAGGATCGTGCCAAAACCCAACAGCTCACGGACAAAGGCGATGATCACCAGCACAATGGTGTAGCCCAAGCCGGCAAAGACACCGTCCAAGAGGGACTCCAGCGGAGGGTTCATTTGGGCGAAGGCTTCAGCCCTTCCCATAATAATGCAGTTGGTGATAATCAGGCCCACATAAGGCCCCAGGGCCCGGCTGATATCGGGCAGCACCGCTTTGAGAATAATATCAAAGAGGATAACCCAGGCTGCAATAATCAAGGTCTGGGCAATCATCCGCACCCGATGGGGAATATAGTTCCTCAGAGCCGAGATTGTCAGACTGGAGAGGGCGACTGCAAAAATTAGGCCGATACCCATAACCAGCGAATTGGTCAGCTGATTGGTTACAGCAAGCAAAGAGCAGATTCCAAGAATCTGTCGTAAGACCTGGTTCTCATCCCAAATATTGCGTATAAAGAGGGCTTTAACTGCACCTTTCTTCATTTTGCCAGCACCTCCTTGTGTTCCGTCATGACTCTTTCAATGGTGGCATTGAGGATGCCGAGCACAGCATTGGAACTGCTTGTAGCACCTGTAATACTGTCCAGCCCGTCGCCGTAGGCGATCGCCTGGCCTTGCGCCAGCGGTACTCCTGCAAACTGCTCTTTGTACCAGGCTTCATCGATTCTGCCGCCCAGGCCGGGGGTCTCATTCTGCTCTATAAACTCCAAGCCCAGCAGGCGGTCAAACTCAGCTGAAATTCCGATGTAGCCGCGAATCGAGCCCCACAGCCCTTGGCCGTCGAGGGGAAAGGCGTAGCCTAACGGCTCCCCGTCCGCATCAAGGGTAGCATATATGTTCAAATCACTGGCCAGGGCAGGTACCACTTGTTCATCGAATGTCGGCAATGCGTCCTCAGGAAGGCCCAAGACCTTGAGGATGGCTTTCCGCTCGACCTTTGTTTCGTTTTCGGTAATAGCCGGCAGGAAGTAAGCTTGCGTCACCGCGAGTATCGTGGCAAAGAAAGCTGTCAACACGAATGTGAAGACAATAGTGTATACGTAGCTATCCTTGTTCATGGACCATCCTCCTTCGCGCCGCAAATTGCTTGACCTGCATCTCAATCAAGGGTCCAAAGGTGTTGCCCAAGAGAACTGCAAACATCGCCCCTTCGCGGAATACAGAAAAGGTGCGGATGGTCAAAGCCAAAAGACCGATCAGCACACCGAAGAAAACCTGGGCCGTCTTGTCCCGCGGGGCAGTTATGGGATCAGTCGCCATAAAAACAATGGCAAACAAAAAGCCGCCTGAGAGAATCGACACCAGCGGTGTGGACGGAAGGGCACCAGCCATGTGCAAAACAGTGCCTAACCCCAGGTAGGCTATGGTTCCAGAGAGCATGATGCGCCATGACGCCGTCTTGGTGTAGACCAGATAGGCTGCTGCCAAGAGAATCAAGAGAGAGCTGATTTCGCCGCTTGACCCAGGTATGCGGCCTAAGAACAAGCGAGAAAGCTCGATGCCTGACTGGACTAAAGGCGTAGCGGCAGAAACAGCATCAGCTCCGACGGTGTAGCGCAAAAAACCGCCTGGAAACCCCTGGAAGGGCCTTGCCCAAGTTACCGTCATCGAGGCTGGAAAAGAGATAAACACAAAACAGCGGCCAACCAAGGCTGGATTAAAGATATTCTTGGCAAAGCCGCCAAAAACCCCTTTCCCAAAGAATATGCCAAAGGCTATGCCCAGCGCCGCCACCCACAATGGCACAGTGGAGGGCAGAATCAGGGTAAACAGGACACAGGACACGAAAATCGCCTCAGGAATCTTGAACGGGGCACCCCGCTTCATGAAGCGCAAAATCAGATACTCCGTCAAGACACCGGCCGCCGTTACCACAGCTAAGACCACTAAAATGCGCAGCCCGAAGGAATAGACTGCAAAGAGCAGAATTGGCAGCAAACTGATCAGGACTTTTCGCATGATCGCTTGCCGCATGAACAATGATCTAAGTTCCATACATCCTCCCCCTTGATTGTTCAATCAATCCTCATGTAAAGTCTATCTGCCAATTTATCTAAGTAGAACACCAAACAGACTTCACGGATTGCCCGGCTTTTCTCTCACCCCTATCATACTGACCTTGTTGTTCTCCTTTATGGGAACAGAATTTCGACGTAATGCAAAGAAATCCTTCATTTTTCTACGTAAATTTCGNNACGGAAAAGGAACACAAAAGAGAAACCCCTGCTTAGAGCAGCAGGGATCCAAAGTCTTCTGTTCTATCGTCCGCTAGAATCTAACGAGCCGTTCTTCAGAACGCTCTCAACATACTCCTGATAGTTCAGAGCATCGCCCTCGAAAAAACTCAAGATTTTCTCGGGAGAAACTAAGTTGGTCCGCCGCAAACCCACATAGTCTCTGTAGCTGCTCCATGGATAGTCCAGTGGGTGTTCTGCGATTTCTGCCACAACGGGATTTAGGTGGATATAGCGGCTTGTTCTTATACTATAGGCAGTTTCCTCAATCAGCTCTGCCCGGTACCTGTCCTGAAAAAGACGTCCCACCAAGTCGTACTTGGCATTAAAGTAGATAACATACTTCATGTTCAGCTGCTTCATCATCTTCCAGATCTCAACATCAGACGTCTCTACCTGCAAATGGACATGATTTGTCATAAGACAGTAAGACAAAATCGAGCATTTGTGGTCCTCCTTAGCCCGAAGGAGCTGCTGCATGTAAACCATGCGGTCCTGGTCATCTCTAAATATCTCCCTGCGATGATTCCCCCGGCAGGTAATGTGATACGTTGCACCAGGGTACCAGATGCGTGGCTTGCGTGGCATTCTATCTCCCTTTCCCAACTTGCTGCTAGTAACAGTTTCGAGATTTCCCGCCAAAACCCTTCCTCAATTCCTAATCTTCTGATTATTCTACCCAAAATACTTCCGGGCCTTATGACCCGGAAGTCCGATATTCGTCAAATTGTGTGAGGGACTGTCCCTCAAACAGAGGGTGATAGCAGAGCACTTTCCGGGCTCCGAACTCCCTCATCTCCGGTCTCTGCTTCCGGCAGATGTCCGTGGCGTAGGGGCAGCGGGGGGCGAACTTACAGTAGGTGATGGCGTATTCCTTTTCCTCCATGTCCGGCATCACCAGTTCCTCATCCCATTTCTCCCCAACTCTGGGCACTGCGTTTACTAAAAGCTCCGTATAGGGATGGGCAGGATTGTCCATAATCTCCCTCGCCGGTCCGTACTCAATCAGGCTGCCCCGGTAGAGTGTGGCCATATAGTCTGATACATAGTAGGCTGTGGAAAGATCGTGGGTGACATAGATAAAGGACACGTTGTACTCATCTTTCAGCTCTTTAAACAGGTTCACGATATTCATTTTCAAAGAAGCGTCCACTGCGGAAACCGGCTCGTCAGCGATGATCAGCTTAGGCCGGGTAATCAACGCCCGGGCAATGGAAATTCTCTGCAGCTCCCCGCCTGAGAACTGGGTGGGATACTTGCCCTTAACCACCGACAGGGACATGCCCACGCTCTTTAGCACCTCGTCGATGCGTTCATCCGCTTCTTTACGATTCTTGGCAATCCCGAGGCGGAGCGCGGTATTGTAAAGGTAGGTGTCAACCTTTTTGCGAGCGGAAAACGCTTCATAGGGGTTTTGGAAGATCGGCTGGACATCCAGGCGAAAACGTGTCGGATCATAGTTTTTCCTGTCTGCATAGGACGAACCCGACAGCACGATGTCCCCCATATCAGGCTTGTGGATCCTGAGCAGCATGCGGCAGAGTGTGGATTTCCCGCACCCAGACTCACCTACAATGGATAAAATCACCGGTTTTTCCCGTTCAATTTCCAGGGATACATCATCTACCGCGACCAGCCTCTTCCCCCGGATCAAGCCTCCGATGCGGAATATCTTGGTTACGTTCTTAACTTCCAACAGCTTCTGTGTCATCACGCTCCCCCTCTCCAGCGAAATGGCAGGCGGCAAAGCGCCCAGGGCGAACTTCTCTAAACTCTGGAATTTCCTCGGTACACCTCTTGACGGCATGGGGACAGCGAGGGGCAAAGCGGCAGCCCGGCGGCGGATCAGTCAGCGCCGGCGGACGTCCGGGAATACCCACCCTGGCGCGGGAATCTCCCACCCGAGGAAGCGCCCCGATCAGCATTTGGGTGTAGGGATGAATCGGATCCTCAAAAATCTCATCTGTCCTGCCAAGTTCGGCAAAACTGCCTGAATACATAATCCCCATGCGGGTCGTCACCTGATAGTGAACCCCCATGTCGTGACTGACCACAACCAGGGTGTTCTTCAGCTCCCGCTGGAGGCGCATCAGCATCATCAAAATGCCTCGCTGGACTACAACATCGAGGGCCGTGGTGGGCTCGTCGGCGAGCACCACATTGGGCGACATGAAAGTTGCCAGTGCAATAATTACTCTCTGCCTCATTCCTCCGGAAAGCTGGAAGGGAAATGCGTCCAGAAGATCCTTGGAGAGGCTGAGCTCTTCCAGGTAGTCGGCAACCCGCTTCAGGGTCTCCTCCTCAGTTTCGTTCTTCCTGTCTTCCTCCGGGATGGAGTCTAAGAACTGGCTCTTAAGCCGTGTGATTGGATTCAGCACACTTTGGGCCGCCTGGGGGACATAGGATATGTGCTTCCACCAAGCGTCACGGATCCTGCCGGATTCGTAAGAGAAAGGCTTGCCGTTCTTCTCTCCGCTCAAGACCACCCGCCCCTGTTCGATCTGGAGGGGAAAATCTATGATATCATACAGAACCTTTAACAGTGTTGTCTTTCCACAGCCAGACTCGCCGGCGATGCCGAAGATCTCGTTCTCGTAAATCTCGAAGTTCAGGTTCTGCAGAACCTGCACATCGCCATCTATCGTCTTGTATGATGTGGAAAGGTTCTCGACTTTCAGCATCCTTACCTACCTCTTTTCATGGACAAGTAGTCATTGTACCCAGTGATCAGCAGGAATAAGCCGATAAACAGCAGCACTGTGGCTACAATGGGCGGACCTATCCAGTTCCATTGCTGGGTGAAGATGGCGTTTCGCTCCCTCGCCCACTGAATCATGTTGCCCAGTGAGATCAGGTTGGCAGGCGAAAGACCCAGTACCGCCAGGCTCGACTCAGAGGCAATTGCAGCCAGAGTCGCATTCATAAAGTTTGACAGCGACCAGGTCAGGGCATAGGGCAAGATCTCGGTCACAATCACTTGCACAGTGCCTTCCCCGGAAAACCAGGCCGTATGGATAAAGTCCCTCTCTTTGATGGAAAGGGCCAAAGAGCGAATCTGCCTGCTGGGCCAGGCCCAGGCAAACATGGCAAGCACCAAAGCCATTAGAATCACAGTGGCTGATCCCCGCATCAGAGAGGTCATTAAAACCAGAATAGGCAGGGAAGGAATTACTACGAAGGTGTCTGTAATCACCATCAGGATTCGATCCAGCCAGCCGCCGCTGAAGCCGGCCAGCAAACCTACAAAGACCCCGACCACAGTTCCGATAAAGGCTACAATAAAACCGATGACCAGGGAGTTGTGAATCGCCTCAATCAGGAGCCAAAAGATATCCTGGCCCATGCTGGTTGTGCCGAAGGGGTGCTCCAGGGAAGGAGGCAGCCTCCGTCCATAGGTGTTGTAGCTGAAAGGATTGACGTGGGGGATATTGTAAACCACAAAACCAAGAAATAGGAAGATAAGGGTTACTATGATGCCGACCTTCAGACGGCCGTTGGCGTGTTTCCAAAACTTTTTCATGTCCTCACATCCCTTCTAGCTGTAGCGAATTCTGGGATCAATCAGTGGGTAGATCAAGTCCACAATCAGGGTTGCGGTGGAAATCGCTACAATGGAGATGGTGATGCAGCCCAGGATCATATTGTAATCCGACTGCAGAATAGCTTTCTGAATCAGCGTTCCAACGCCGGGATACCCAAAGATGATTTCTGTCATGATCGATCCGGAGAAAACACCGCCCAGGCTCATGGCTAAAGCTGTAACTTGCGTTATGATAGAGTTGCGCAGGACATAGCTCCGGCCGATTCTTGTTTCAGGCAGCCCCCTGTAGCGGGCATACAACACAAAATCCTCTTCAGCTACAGTGCCGGAAAGAGATTTCATCGATATAATCCACCAGCCTGTGCCTAGAAGAAGCAGCGAAATGGCAGGCAGGATAGAAGCCCGAATCAGCGATCGAATGAACATGCCGAAGCCGCCCATAGTGACAATCGTTGATTGCAGCGGAAACCAATTTAGGATAAATGCAAAAACGATCTGAAGAATAAGCGCCACAATAAAGTAAGGTACGGGATAGATGCAAATGGCAACTGCCTCCAGGATCTTAGAGGACAGCCGGTGTTTGCGAAAACCTGCCTGTAGGCCTATGAAATTGCCAATCAGCCAGGCCATCACCGTTGTCACCAGCATCAACCCTAAGGTATAAGGAAGGTAGGTCTTGATAATATCCCCCACAGGGGTAGGAAAGCTCATTAAAGACGGTCCAAAGTCAAACTGAAGCAAGCCCTTTTTCAGGAAGGACAAATATTGCTCCATCAGAGAGCCTTCCAGGCCAAACTGGACACGCAGTGTCTTGCGGAGGGCCTCCATTTCAACAGGATCCATTTGCCCCGAGCGCGATTGGATTCGTCCAATCATGTTTTCCACAGGATCAGAGGGAAACATACGGGGCACAAAAAAGATGAATGTTACGCCAATCCAGATGGTCAAGGCCCAAGTTAGGATACGCAGGCCTAAGTACTTAGAGAATTTCAACTGTTTCACTCCCTTACTCACACTCTACATTTACTCCCTCTGGTTCTAAAAAAGACACGTGCTATCATGGATAGGCGACAGCACGTGTCTTGGTGCGCCCAGTCTTTCAGGCAAAGATCAACTTACTGAACAGGAGTAATCTCAGTTGTGATGTACTTGAAGCAGCTCCACCACCACCAGGGACCATTGTATGGGTTTTCAGCACTTGGATAGTTGGTCCAGTAGGTGCTGTTGGTGGGTACAAACTTCACACCAGAGTGGAAGCCGATAAACGGCAGATCCTTAATGGCCACTTTCATGAACTCCATGCCCAGCTCATAGGACTCATCACTGTCAGGAGATACTTTAGCCAGCTCATGGATGATGCGGGTTGCCTCTTCATTGCGCCAGCGGGAACCTTGGCCGGAGCCGCGCTCGCCGAGGGGAACGATGAGGTCTGCATCCCAACCGCTGATCTGCGAATAGAGGTCTCTGGTGATACCGCCTGTCGGCCAGTAGCCGGCGATTTCGAAGTTGCCGGTAGCAGCGTTGCTGTCCCAGGTAGCACTGCTTTCGCTGGCAAGGTTGCAGTTGAAGCCGAATTTGACCAGCTGGTCGTAGGCTGCAATCAAGCCGCGTCCTGCTTGTGCTTCAGTGTCAGCCAGGTAGGTCATGTTGATGGTGAAGGGTTCGCCCTTGAAGTACCATCCGTCAGTCCTCTTCTCAAGGCCGGCCTTGATAAACAGCTTTTCAGCTACGTCAGGAGCGTATTTCCAGCAGCCGATACCGAACATGTCGATCAGCTCATCGTGCTCAGTCGGTACATCGTAGCCCTGAGCCCTGAGTATTTCAGCCATTCTGTAGGCATAGTCGGGGTCGAAAGGCTTAAAGGTTGTGCCGTCGCCGAGATCCAATTCGAACTCTTCGAGCCAGGGCAGCAGCGGGATGTAGTACAGTTCCTGCATTGCGCTCGTGGCGGTCAGAATTGGCAGCGCACTCGCACGGCCTACACCGTCAAAGATGTTGAGAGAAATCTCATCAAAATTCATGGCCAAGGCAATACCCCAGCGGAAGTCAGGGTTGTCGAAAGGCTCTTTGGCCATCTGGAAGGCAATTCCCTTGGAGCATGGGTCATCACTTGTAGCATAGGGGAAGTCCTTATACCAGCAAGCAATGTTCGGGTTCATGGCAGTCATTACTTCTACCATTTCCGGAGTCACTTCACAAAGGATGTCAACTTCGTTGTTGACCATTGCCATCTGGCGGGTTGTGTCATCGCCTACATACTTGAACAGTACGTATTTGGCCTGAGGCATCTTGCCCGTTACTACGCCGACGGTACTGTACTGCCAGTCTTCTCTGCGCTCATACAGAACCCATTTGCCCAGCGGGTCATAGGAATGGACTGTGTATGGTCCGGCTACCACAGGATTGCTGTCTTTGAAGGTTGTTACATCATCGACCTTGGAATAGATATGCTCAGGTACAATACGCAAGTCATTACCCCAAATCGTTACACCGAACCGCAATGCAAGGCGGGGGAACGATTCACGGGTCTTAATACGAACTGTGTAATCGTCAACTTTCTCTACAGACTCAAACACTGTATTGTAGTAAGCGCTGGCTCCGATGCCTGGATTATCCATGATCATATTGAAGGTGAAGACAACGTCGTCTGCGTTGAGCTCTTCACCGTCAGACCAGCGAATGCCCTCGCGGATTCTGACAATATGTTCTGTGAAATCCTCATTGGACTCAGGGAACCCTGCAGCCACTTCGCCGAACTGTTCACCCTTGACAGTATCCATTTCCCACATCATAGCTGACATGAGCTGATGGATACCAAAGCCCATTTGTGTCCCCTGCATGTAGGAGTTGAACTGCCCGGGAACGTCAGTTGGCGTTTGGGTTTCAACAATCAGCGTTTCCCGACGGGGTGTGCCTACCTCAGTTACGGCGTAGACGTTTGCTGCGGTAAACACGAGCAAGAGTAGTAGCGGGAGCACAAGAAAAGCGGATACTCTCCTCTTCATTCAATTACCTCCTCTTTAATTTTGATTAATTACGAACAAAAAAAGCTTTTTGTCCGTACTTAATCACACAACCACTATCTTGTTCAACAACGTACCAACTGGAAAAACTGCTGCAAATCTGTCTTGAGACCGGTTTCAACACGTTCTTAGCGGAAGTTTACGGCGCCTTTACCTCCACAACTATTATATAACCATGCAAACGTTCTTGTCAACATAGGCGAGAGTTTGTTATTAAAATCAATTGCCGGCGGCCCAACCTAACAAGGTTTATCGATCTATACTCTCGAATTATTACTAAAAACAAAACTTAGGGAGGCAATGCTGATGCAAAGAGGTGTCAAGTGGACTCTGATCTTGCTCTGTATCCTACTGACGGGCTGCCTGGGTGTCAGCGGCACCCCGTACAGTGTCACCGGGAAGGTTGAGGTGCAGGGCGGAGGCAGACTGCCCCAAGATATAGTCGNNGCGAAAAGCGGTCAATCGCTTGACTTTACCGTCTATGATCAAAGCAAGTACCAAGGAGGAAGTGTCAAAGTAAGTTTCATCGCCGACTACGGCAGTGTCAAAGCGGCTGTAAACTCAAGGCCAAAGCATGCCTTTACTCCAGAAATTTACCGCGAGGAACTGCAGGATCCCGGCGAAAAAGTGGGCTCCTTCACCCCCTCCAAGTTTCTGGTCAACATTCAGGAGCTGAGGATCGTCCATCCAGACTACAGCGAAAGGCTCCTGATCCCTCCGGAAGTTGCTGCCGATTCCCAGGGCGGCAGCCCCATACTGGTCCACTTTGATCTGGCCAGAAGTGAGCGGGTAATCGATGCCAGCTATGTATTGAGCAAAGAGCGCTTTAATTTCAGTGCAGTGCAGATGCTCTGCTTTACAAAGGACAGAAGCGGCAGCGGCTGGTACGATCTGCCTCCCCTCTCTGAGATCCATGTGGATTTAGGGGAGAAGTATCAAGGTGTGGTTTTGCGAAACGAAGAACCGGATAAGGCCTACGGCACCGTCCATGTCTTCGAACTGGCGGGTCTGATCCCCCTGGAAAACAACCGGGATACAGAAGTAATGCAGCTGATCTTTGGCGATTATGTAGAAGACCCCTTTATCCTCAATCCAGACGGATCCTATCTCCACTTTCTGGATGACCATCCCTGGGAGACAGGGGGCAATCACGGCCTGGGAGGCTACGCAATCTATCTGCCCGGCTTTGAGCTGGAGTTCCAGGATGATGTCCACAACCATTTGGTCTTTTCCTGGAATCTGGCAGATCTGATCGAGGTTTATGACAACGGCACAGAAGATCCCGCAGATGACCTGGTGACCTTTTGCCTTGCAGATCCCTTCCCCATCTCCCTCCACCTTGAATCGCTCACAGAGGTGCCGGAGATAGAGATCGAAGAACGCAGCGCAGGTGAAGTGGAGCACCTGGACATCCGCTACTACGATCTGATCCACCGGGAGGTTGTGCTGCGCTGGATCAACCCCAGCGATGATCAGTACAAAACAACCCACATTGTGCGCAAACTAGGCAGCGAGCCTCTGGATATCAACGACGGAGAGCTGGTTTTCTCCGGCAGTGACATCCCCATTTTCCAAGACATTGGGGTAGAACAGGACCAGAAGTATTTCTACCGGGTGTTTACCGAGAGCAAAGCGGGCCTGTTCAGTGAAGGCATTGTCAGAGGTGTGGAAACCCATGTCCCCCAACCCGGCAAGATAGAGCTCTATGCGGTTAAGAATGGTCATGATGTGATTGAAGGCGATGTTGTTGAGATGGAGCCGGGGGAATGGATCAGAGTCTACGTCCGTACAGACATCCATCCCCACAGGGTGGTGTTGAATTGGAGCATCGACGGCGACTCAGTGAGCCTAGGCGATAACATTGGCGAAGGGGTCAACGTTCTGGCACATACTCCCGGCGAAGCGGTGCTCTGGGGCAGGCACAAAGGCGGAGCTGAAGACTTCATCAAGATCCGAGTCACAGAGTAAGGGGGCTCCGCAAGGAGCCCCCACAGCTGTCCAATTCAAGTGCTTCCCTACTTCAGCAGAACCTTAAACGCACCGTAACCACGTTCATCCATCTCGTCGTAGGGAATAAACTCCAAAGCAGCGCTGTTGATGCAATAGCGCAGTCCGCCTTCTTCCCTGGGGCCGTCACGGAACACATGCCCTAAGTGACTGCCGCCTACCCTGCTCCGCACTTCAATCCTGGGCAGCAGCTGCGAAGCATCGTGCTCATAGGTGACCACATCCGCTTGGATGGGCCGGGTAAAGCTGGGCCAGCCCGTCCCGGAATGGAACTGATCAGTAGAGAGGAAAAGGGGCTCTCCAGTCACAATGTCCACGTAGATGCCCAGTTCCTCGTTGTCCCAGTACTCGTTGGCAAAAGGATACTCTGTCTCGCAGTCCTGGGTGATCGCGAACTGCTCTGCTGTCAAAAGCAGCCTCAGCTCCTCCAGGGAAGGCTTTTGATAGTCCCCTGCCTCAACCCTGGGCTTCTCCTGAGGAATCGAGGTAAGGTCAACGTGGCAATATCCCCAGGGGTTCTTGACAAGATAGTCCTGATGATATTCCTCAGCCAACACGTAATTCTTCAGCGGTTCGATTTGAGTAACAATCGGCTGCCTGTATTTTTTCTGTTCTTCCTCGGTTACTTTCTTGATCACCTCAAGATCATCTTCATCTACAAAGTAGATGCCTGTGCGGTATTGAGGTCCCACATCGTAAGCCTGCTGATCAACCAAGGTGGGATCAATAATCCCGTAATAATAGGTCAAAAGAGTCTCCAGCGGAAGCTTTTCCGGATCATAGACTACATAGACTGTCTCGGCATGGCCGGTTCTCGCCAGGGAGTAGTAATCCGTCTCCTCTGTGACCCCGTTGGCATAGCCTACATTGGTGTAGATTACACCAATCATCCGGTCAAAATAGGCTTGGGTTCCCCAGAAGCATCCGCCGGCCAGATAAATCTCCTTGTACCTGCTGTTGGCAAAGTTCGGCTGAACCTGAGCTTGAACGTTTACCTCCCAGTCAATTTCCTGAGCTGCACCAATAAACAGTGAACCAGACACCGTCAGGCAGATTCCGACAGCGAATAGGGCTGTAAAGATATATCCTAAAGCCTGTTTAGACATGTTCCAACGCATCTTTCCACCTCCAGGCGAATTAATAAGTATTACTATTGGTATTATATCATGGCGGTGGAAGTATTGAAACTCTTTCCTTTTTTCAGGGACATAATTGCACCTGACTCAAAATCCGACCAGTCGCCGTTTCCTGCTTCATGGCCTTTAGACAAAAAACACCCCCGCCTTCTTCAACTTGGAAGATACGGGGGTGCTTGTTCTGACAACAGAGCTATCGACAGCTAAACCGCGATTTTTATAACCACTTTCTTAACTGCTTCAGGACCATCTACCAAGATGCATGGCATATGGGCATCTTCCGGAAAGAAGACTGCGAACATGCCTGCATCCAGCAGGAACATGTCGCCCTGGCCCGCAAAGAACTGAATATCCCGCCCCGCATCATAGCTGTCCAGGGGTTCGAGGCTGCCTACGTTGGTGCAGCCGATGAGCTCCCTGCCGCTGACAATGTACTGAATGTCGATGTACTTGCGGTGCGTTTCGTATTTCCCTTCCTCTATCGGCTTGGAGTGATACTCCTGCACCAGGGCAAAAACCTGGTCGCCGTCGATAGGGTATTTGCCAACCTCCAGCCCCTGCAGATCCTGGGTCTTAAGAAACTCAAAGCCTGTTTTCATCCTGGGGCTCAAGTTTTCATACAGTGCGCAGTTTGTCAACCTGTCGACTATCATAGCAGATCGTCCTTTGCCAACACTGAGAAGATGACGGTCATCAAACCTGCGCCAGGATCCGGCTTGCCAATGCTGCCCTCTTGGAACCAGCTGGCTCTGCCCAGCTTGGACTGCATCTCTTTCGTTTTCTCAAATCCTTCTGCGGCAGCTTGGTAGGCTTTCTTCAGAGCCTCGGGCATCTCTTCGGATTTGAGGCTTTCCTCCAACGCCTCAACGGCAGGAATCAAGGCATCGAGGGCGGTCTTATCCCCCAGCTGGCCCTTGCCCCGCTCCATAATTCCGTTCGCGGCGGCCTTGAGTCCTGCAACAACGTCCTCCGGGGTGAGCTCAGTCTTGCCCTTCCATTCTTTCCCCATCCGCATAATGCCGGTTGATACCAAAGTTCCCATGGTTGACGGAGCGACCTTGTTAAAAGTCAAGCCCCCTGTCATGAAAAACTTGCCGATATCATCCTCAGAGTACTCTGATGCGGCGTTGGCCAAGGCGCTAAATCCCCTGTCCATCGTAAGACCCAGGTCGCCGTCGCCAATGGCAGAGTCCAGCTCTACCAGCCACTCCTTCTTGTTGGCCACTTCCTCCGCTAATTTCCCAAGAACTGCAGCCACCTGTTCAAACTTAACGGCCACCTGCAATCCCCCCCGGTCCTGGCTGAATAAAGAAGGGCGATTGGGCCGGAGCATCCAGCAGCTCTTTCAGTTCGTCATCGAGCTTGAGAAGGGTTATCGAGAATCCGCCCATCTCCATGGAGGTGGCAAACTCGCCGACGTAGTTGCGGTAGACCTTGATACCCTTGTCGCCAAGGATCCGGTCGATCTTCCGGTAGACGATATAAAGCTCTTCCAAAGGAGTAGAACCAAGGCCGTTGACCAATACAGCCACTTCAGCTCCGGAATCGAGGGGGAAATCGTTGATAATGGCATCCATCAGCTCTGCGGTTACCTCATCTGCAGGCTTTAGTTCGCCGCGGCGAATGCCCCGTTCGCCATGGATACCCATGCCGATCTCCATCTCGTTTTCGCCAATCTCAAAGGTGGGCTTGCCGACTTCCGGAATGATGCAAGGGCTCAGAGCAACACCCATGCTTCTTGTGGCTGCCACAGTCTTTTCAGCTACCCTGGCCACTTCCTCCAGGGAGCCCATGGCCTCAGCCTTAGCACCTGCAAGCTTATAAGCAAAGAACAGGCCGGCTACGCCCCGGCGCTTCTGCCAGTTGTCCCTCGGCGCCGAAGCTACGTCATCAGTGACCAGCACCGTCTTGGACTCAATGTCGGACATCTCCAGAATTTCAGCAGCCATATCAAAGTTCATCACATCGCCGCTGTAGTGGCCGAACAGGAACAGTACACCGGCACCTGATTGGGTGGCTTCAGCAGCTGCTACGATTTGATCTGCACCTGGGGACTGGAATACATCGCCAATTGCCACGCCGTCACAAAGGCCATAACCAACATAGCCCAGGAAAGTTGGCAGATGGCCGGAGCCGCCTCCAGTAATAATCGCAACTTTCCCATCCTTGGGACTGTCAGCCCGCACCAGGCTTAAGGCATCATCCAAGAGGCGCAGCTGATCTGGGTGTGCTGCGGCGACCCCTTCCACATATTCCCTGGTAAAATTCTTAGGATCATTTACGAACTTCTTCATTCTTCATCCTCCTACGCAATTAAGCACCGACTTCGTTTGTTCCCCTTTTCTTCTGGATCGCTTCNNCGAATGGGCCCCCACAGAAGTGACACTAAAGAGACTACCAACAGTACGATGGTAATGGGGCGAGTAAAGAAAATTGACATATCGCCTTGGGACAGGGCCAGACTGCGCCTGTAGTTGGATTCTGCGATAGGACCGAGCAGCAGTGCCAGGATAAAGGGTCCCAGCGGAATGTCCGCCTTCTTAAATACAAACCCGACGAGGCCTGCGATAAACATTACAACGACATCAAAGATAGAGTTGTTAATGGCGAAGGAGCCCAGGATACAGAAACCGATGACCGCTACCCAAATGTACTCCTGTTTAATCCGCAAAATCACAGAGCTCGCTCTGGCGGTAACCAGGCCAAGGGCCAAGATCATCAGGTAACCCACAAACATTAAAGCCATAATGCTGTACACAAAGGGTGCCTGTTCAATAAACAAGCGGGGTCCAGGCTGCATGCCGTACATCATCAAGGAACCGATCAGAATTGCGGTTACGCCGTCACCTGGAATGCCCAGTGTCATCATGGTCGTCATCGCGCCGCCTATGACACCGTTGTTGGCGAGGGACGTAACGGCCAAACCGGTGTAGGAGCCCTTGCCGAACTCCTCTGGCTTCTTGGACATTTGCTTTGCCTGCTGCCAGCAGACGATAGAGGCAATGTCTCCACCTGCGCCTGGAATGGCACCGATCACTGTGCTAATAATGGAAGAAAGCAAGACCGCTAGGCTTGATTCACGCACTTCCTGACGGGTCGGCCACATGCGGCCCATTTCTGTCAATTTAGTTGCACCTTCATCATCACCGGCAAAGGATCTGTTTCTAGCCACACGTTCACTGAGCTGGAACAACACTTCGCCGACGCCGAACATACCTACCAGAGCGACAACAAAGGGNNAACAAAGCCAGGGCAAACATCTCAGGAGGCCCAAACCTTAAGGCAAAACGGGCGACAGGAAATGCGGCCACAGTCAGGACTACACTGCCAAATAGGCCGCCCACCACCGAGTAGATGGTATTCATGCTGAGGGCCAGTCCGATCTTGCCCTCCTTCACAATGTGATAGCCATCAAAGGTCTGGGCAATGGAAGCGGGTGTACCTGGTGTATTAATCAGGATTGCCGATACACCGCCTGCCCAAATTGCGGAGTTGTAAATGCCGAGGAGCACAGCCAGCCCTTGGGCCGGTTCAAGCCAGAATGTCAGCGGCGTTAAGATTGCCACTCCCATGGTCGCAGACAGGCCGGGAAGTACACCGATGACCATACCTGCCACAACCCCCAGCAGGGAGTACAAAAACAAGTTAGTTGTAAAAATCTCGACGAAAGCGCCAAGCAACATCTCCAAACCTTTTCACCCCTTTAGAGCGTTCTATTTATCGAGCCAACAGCAGTACCTGCAATACTTTGGAGAAGAAGTAATAGGAACCTACGCTAAAAGCTGCGCCAAAAATTAATGCCTTAGGGAGCTTCACTCTGTAAAGCAGGCCTAAACCGGCCATAAGCACGAAATTTGCAAGCATATAGTGAGTGTAGTACCACAGCACTACAAACAGGGCGCATCCAGCAACAGTGAGCAGAATGGCTATTACATTGTCCCTGGCCATTTCATCGGATACACCTTCTTTGCGGGCAAAATAGGCCACTTTCTCCCTCATGCCGTTGAAGACCATAATTGCTCCCAATATAATCAATATGACGGAAATTGTCGTTGGAAACGACCCAGCACCCGGTGTTCCATCTGAGGATCCTCCGGGAAGCTTGCTTGCCATTGTAAACCACCAAATGCCCAGCAGCACCCCTAATCCTCCGATGATGCTCAGGGCATTAAGTGACAACTTTCTGTCAGTCATTCGCTATCCCCCCATATTTAGGGTACACCCCTGCACCGTGGTGCAGAGGTGTACCAACTGTTGCCTTAGTGACCTAATTCCTTAAACAGTTCTGTGTAGAACTCATACTGTTGGGTAGCAAAATTGGTGAAATCTTCACTGTTGAGGTAGAAGGCGGAGTAGCCGTTGGCCTTGGTTACCTCTGCGAATCTCTCAGATTGTACACCCTGGCCGAAAGCGTCTTCCAGTACTGCAAGAATCTCAGCAGGTACACCCTTAGGTGCTGCGAAGCCGCCCCATGCTGCTACTGTGATGTCGTAGCCAAGCTCTTTCAGGGTTGGAACGTCTGGATTGTACTGGCTGCGCTCATCGCTGAGAACGGCCAGGATGCGGAGCTCGCCGCTTTCTACGCCGGAGCGTACTTCCATTTCACTTACAGGAACCATGTCGATGTGCTTGCCCATGATAGCTGCTACTGCAGGTGCAGCGCCGTCAAATGGAACGTGGTTGACTTCGATGCCGGCTGCCTTAGCCCAGCTTGCGCCTGCTACATACCATACGGAACCGGTACCGGAGTTGCCTACACGGAGTTTGCCTGGGTTGGCTTTGCACCATTCTACCAAGTCTTCCAGAGTCTCCCAGCCGGAGTCTGCACGAACGGTAATGGTTGCTGCAGCAATGTTGGATGCGCAGATGAGGTCAAAGGAGCTGGGGTTCAAATCCTGTGCATAGCCGAGGGCTTCAACCATGGCCAACTCTACAGGCACATAGCCGATTGTATAGCCGTCAGGTCTGCTCTCTTTAACATAGGACATAGCTACTGCACCGGCAGCGCCTGGTCTGTTGGTGAATACGATGGGCACGCCGAGGATTTCAGATGCTACGGAACCGACAGTTCTTGCGGTAAGGTCAGAGAGACCGCCTGGTGCAGCCTGGATGATCAGGTTAATCTGCTTGGTTGGATAGTTTTGTGCGAAAACTTGACCAGCCAGCATCATGACAACGAGCGACAGAGTTACAACAAACGCCAATCTTTTCTTCACTTTTACTCCTCCTTTTTTTTAAGCCTGTGTGTTTTTGCTTTTTCTAAGTTCATGTACAAAGGCCAGTCTCTGCTGTCCCCCTGTACGAACCAAGCCTAGGTCATCAGCACAGCCGATGAGGTCAACTCCACGGTTGATCCAGTCCCGAATTGACTCTTCATCTGATGTGCAGAGCGAGGTGCCAAACGGCATATTTGCCTTAATGCACTTTTCAGCCAGCAGGTCGAAGTACTTCATCACTTCCGGATGCCTGGTTTGGCCAAGCAGGCCCAAAGAACCGGAGAGATCGTTAGGCCCAACCATGATAAGGTCAACACCTGGCACAGCCATGATCTCTTCAAGGTTTTCTACTCCCTGATAGCTTTCTATCTGCATAATCCTCAAAAACGACTGATTCACATTCTGCAGATACTCATCTGTAGCCATTGTGCCATAACGATTGGCCCGCCTGGGCCCGAAACCCCTGATGCCGTCTGGCGGATAGGTGCAGGCAGCTACAGCACGACGAGCTTCTTCAGCAGTAGAAATCATGGGCAGGATAATCCCGTCTGGCCCCATTTCCAAGATGGGTTTGATCAGGACTGGATCGTTCCAGGCAACCCGCACAAAGGAAGCGGTGCCGCCGGAATTTGCGGCGATAATGTTCGCCAGGATTTTTTCCCTGTCGAACGCGGAGTGTTCGCCGTCGATCCAGACAAAGTCATACCCCATGAAGCCAAAAGCCTCTGTAATTTCATAGTGTGCGAAGAATACATGTGCACCAACAACTAGTTCTTTGTTACGCGCTTTTTGTAGAATTTTCTGGGCTTTGACCATGTAAAGTCTGTCTACCTCCTTTCTGGTATGAACTTTTAGTATACTGCCAGCTCGTCAATTTTGGCCATGATTTCGGCAGCTTCTTCTTTGCACACTTTACCAAGGGGTCCACGTACATCGCCTACGGGAACTCCCCGATGGGCTAGACCATATTTGAACAGAGACAGGTTTCCGCCGTTTTGCAGCAGCTTGGCAACGGTGGACGCCTGCTTTTGCAGTGCCAGGGCGTTTTCCCAATCGCCGGCCTCGGCAGCTTCGTACAGCTTGACAAAGAGCTCTGGAGCTACCTGGGCATTGCCGGATACAGCTCCGTCACAGCCTACAAAGACGCCGGGGGCAATCAACAGGTCATTGCCCAGCATAACCGAGAAGCCCTCCCGGGACTCGCCGTATTCCATGGCCCTGAGCAGGTCAGGCATGCTGTTTTTGATACCGACAATGTTGGGATACTTTTCAGCCAAGTATTTTACTGCTGGCGGCAGCAGATCATTGCCGGTGCAGCCGGGGATGTTATACAGGTAGAAGGGATAGTCACTGGGAATCGCCTCTACAATCTGCTCATAATACCGGATCAGATCGTCCTGGGAATATCCGAAGTAATAGGGAGTTACCGCTGCAATTCCGTCTGCCCCAATTTCCACCGCATGTTTGGCAAGCTCCACAACCTCTGCTGTTGAAGCAGCTCCGACATGGATAAATACAGGTACTCTGCCGGCAGTGTGTTCCACTACAACTTTGGCAACAAGCTTTCTTTCTTCAGTGGTGAGCAAAACGGCTTCGCCGGTTGTTCCACAGGGATAAAGCCCATGTACCTTCTTTTCGATGAGAAACTCGCAAAGATTCTTCAAAGCCTCGGTGTCTACCTGGCCGGCTTCATCGAAAGGTGTAACGATTGGTACAACAATTCCTCTCAAACGCATGTTTCTTCCTCCTTTTGGAAATAGATTCGTCGGCATACGCCGCAGTCAATCCTGCAGGCAATTGACTATCTATGTATGCCAATATTGCTAGGCTCTCCACTTGGAATTGGACAGCTTTCCGGCAGCAAATGGATATAGCGTTTTAGAGACGTTACTGCCTCCATGGTCAGTTCCGCATACTTTTGCTGAACATCTTCTCCAAAGCGCAGAACCGGGCCGGACACGCTTACACCTGCAACCGCCAATCCGTTGTCATCAACCAGTGGAATGGCCACACAGCCAATGTTTCGATCGTGCTCCCCATTGTCAATGGCATATCCCCGTTCACGGGTCCTTGCCAACTCTTCCTTAAGTTCCTCAAGCGTAGTAATTGTGGTAGAAGTAAATTTCTGCAAGCCCTTGACTGCCACAATCTGCTCTACGTATTCATCGGGCATATAAGCCATCATCGCTTTACCCACACCTGTACAATGCATAGGCCCCAATCTGCCGACATCCGAGTGGCGGACTTGGCGCTGACACGGATGTACAGTCTCTAAATACAGAACCTCGCCGTATCTTGGCACAGTCAAATAAACAATCTCCCCGGTCGCCCGCTGCAGCTCTTCCAGAATGGGCAGAGCATATTTCCTGAACTGCATGTCGATGCGTGCCACAAAGCCTAGTTCAAACACGCGCAAACCCAGATGGTATTTTTTCGTCCGGTCATCCTGGCGCAAGTAGCCGCAGTCAACCATGGTTTTCAGCAGCGAGGCAACTGTGCTTTTTGGCAAGTTCAGCTCCTTAGCAAGTTCGGAAACGCCCCAGTCGGTCTGTGTTTCCCGAAAGCAGTCCAGGACGTCAAAGGCCTTTTCCAAAGACTTTATTCGCTTCATAAGTGGACAAGTTTCCCTTCTATACTGATCGCTGTTCGACAATGTCGAACGCCGTACGATTTTCAGCTGTGATAAGTATACTATCTTCC